>Ga0307510_10003084_pt1 | contig 19255 bp, 20 predicted proteins | sample 12_EM_MG_FD_207224 | JGI IMG/M metagenome (GOLD analysis project Ga0307510, IMG submission 207224) | Populus trichocarpa ectomycorrhiza microbial communities from riparian zone in the Pacific Northwest, United States - 12_EM | ecosystem: Host-associated > Plants > Roots > Unclassified | place...
GCGGCGAACCGGGCCAACGCCGCCGAGGCGTCCCGTATGGCCGCCGCCGACGGGGCCGACCGTCGCGCCGCGGCGGACCGCGCGATGGCCGACCCGGACCGGAACCTCCTCACCTTCGACGGCCGGGGCGAGGGCCAGGCGACGGAAGTCTTCGGGGACTTGGCGCACGCAGACCGCGTGGCCGTCCTGGTCCCGGGCTCGGACACCACGCTCGACACCTACGACCGCTTCCGCGCGACCGCGCTCAACCTGCGCCGCCAACTGACCCGGGACGCCCCCGACTCCCGTACGGCGGTGGTGTCCTGGCTCGGTTACCGCACCCCGCGCACGGTGAGCTCCACCGTCCTCACGGCGGGCAGAGCGGACCAAGCGGCCCCGCACCTGCGGGAGTTCATACGCCGGCTGCACGCCATCACCGGTCGCGGGGCGCACCTCACTCTGGTGTGCCACTCGTACGGCACGGTCGTCTGCGGCCGGGCCGCCGCCGGGCTGGCCGTGTCCGACATCGCCCTGATCGGCAGCCCCGGTACGGGCGTCGACTCCGCCGCCGATCTGCGCACCCCGGCCCGCGTCTGGGCGGCACGCGGCGCCGACGACTGGGTCGGAGACGTCCCGCACGTCGGCGTGGATCTGTTCGGCACGACCGTCGGCTTCGGCACCGACCCGGTGTCCCCGGCGTTCGGCGCCCACGTCTTCGCGGCCGGCGACGTCGGCCACAGCGACTACTTCACCCCGGGCACGGCCTCCCTGGCCAACCTCGCCCGGATCGTCCTGGGCGAGACCTCGGAGGTGACCCATGCGTGACCGGACCCGTGACTGGACCCTGGGCGGTACGACGGACGGGACACGGCGGGTACGGCTCGGCGCCGACCGCATACGGCAAGGCGCCGCCCGCCTCGACGCCACCACCCCGCCCGGCCGTGACCGTGCCGTGGACGCCCTGCGCGCCTTCGCGATCCTCGGTGTCGTCCTGGGCCACTGGCTGGTGACGGCCCTGGTCGCGGACGGCGGCGCGTTGCACACGGCGAGCCCGTTGCAGCACATGCCGTGGCTGGCTCCCATCTCCTGGGTGTTCCAGACGCTGGCGGTGTTCTTCCTGGTGGGTGGCCATGTGGCGACCCGCGGTTACGCCTCCGCACGGGCCCGGGGCGCGACGTACGGCCAGTGGCTGACCGTCCGGCTGGCCCGGCTGTTCCGGCCGGCGGCCGCGCTCCTCACCCTGTGGACGGTGGCGGCGATCGCGCTGCTCCTGTCCGGCGCGGACTTCGAAACGGTGCGCACGCTGGTCAAGTTGGCGCTGTCACCGCTGTGGTTCCTGGTCGTGTTCGGGGGCCTGACGGCGGTCACGCCCCTCGTGGCCCGGCTGAACCCGCTGTGGCCGCTGGCCGTCGTACTGCACGTGGACCTGATCCGTTTCGGACTCGGCGGCCCGTCCTGGCTCGGCTGGGTGAACGTGGCGGCGGGCTGGCTCGTGCCGTACACGCTCGGCGCGGCCTGGACCCGGGGCGAGCTGGACCGCGCCCGGGCGGGCTGGGTCCTGCTGGCGGGCGGTACGGCGGCGACGGCGGCGCTCGTCCTGGGGGCGGGTTACCCGGCGTCGATGGTCGGCGTCCCCGGCACCACGATCTCCAACCTCGACCCGCCGACCCTGGCCGCGGTCACCTTCGGCCTGGCCCAGTGCGGCCTCGCCCTGCTCCTTCGCGACCGCCTGCGCCGTACGATGCGCCGTCCGCTCGCCTGGTCGGCGGTGGCCCTGGTCAACCTCTCCGCGATGACGATCTTCCTCTGGCACCAGACGGCCCTGATGGCCATCACGGCCACGACCCTCCCCGCGGGCCATCTGCCCGGCCTGCACACCCACCCCGACGACCTGACGTGGGTCGCGGCCCGGGTGGCCTGGCTCCCGCTGTTCGCGCTGGCCCTGACGATCTGCTGGACGGCGTTCCGGACGTACGAGCAGGACCCGCGCCCCCGCACGAGCCGTACCCGTACCCGTACCCGCATCCAAAACCGCACCCGCACCCGCATCCGAGCGAAGAGCCTTCACCGTGCCTAGGGTTGACCGGGTGAACGCAGCCGCCGACGGTGCCGAGCCCGCACCCGGACCATCCGCGCCCGACCCCGTACCTGGACCGTCCGCCCCGGCCTCCGCGCCACGGATCTCCGAACGCCGCTGGCTCCGTCGCCTGACGTACGTCCTCATGGTCCTCGCCGCCATCGGCGTCTTCCTGTCCGGCACGGACGAGCTGATGCGCGACTACGAACTGGGCGAACTCCAGGGACTGTTGGCCGGCTTCGCGCAAGGTGCCGCCCTGGTCCTCGCCCTGCGGCGCCCCGTCCCCGCCTGGGCCCTGTCCCTCGGTGCCACGGCTGTCACCGCGCTGGCGGGCCGCCCCGCGCTGTCACACAGTCCGCCGCTCCCCGGCCCCAACTGGCCCTGGAGCACCACCGAAGTTCTCGTCCAGGCCGTCGTCCTCCTGTTCCTGGCGCTGCGGGAACCCACCCGCAGAGCCCTCACGGCGCTGGCCGTGACCGGCCTGGTGACGTACGTCGTCCAGGGTCTGATCGGCGCCCAGCGCTACTCCTCGACGGGCACGGTCGCGGTCGCCGTCTGCGCGGTGGCCGTCCTCGTCGGCATCGCCCTGCGCGGTCGCAGCGAGGCCCGTACCCAGCTCGTCGAGCAGGTGACGATCACGGCGGAGGAGCGGCACCACCGCACCCTCCTGGAGGAGCGCAGCCGGATCGCCCGCGAGCTGCACGACGTGGTCGCCCACCACATGTCGGTGATCTCCATCCAGGCCCAGGTGGCGCCCCACCTGGTCGAGAACCCGTCGGCGGAACTCAGGGAGAACCTCGAGGGCATCAGACAGAACGCCCTCGAAGCCCTCATCGAACTGCGCCGGGTCCTCGGCGTGCTCCGCGCGGAGAACCCGGAGTCTCCGGACGACCCGTACACCCTGGCCGCCCCCGGCACCGGTGCCGCCCCCGACGCCCCGCAGCCCACGCTGGACCGGCTGGACGCCCTGATCGAGAACACCAGGACCGCCGGTCTCGACGTGCGCAGCGACGTCCGGGGCGAGGCACGCCCGCTGGCACCCGGTGTGGAGCTGTCGGCGTACCGGATCATCCAGGAGGCGCTCAGCAACGCGCTGCGCCACGCCCCCGGTTCCACGGTCGCCGTCGAGGTCACCCATCTCGCCGAGGGGCTCCAGCTGACGGTCACCAACTCCCGCCCGCGGCAAGCCGCCCCGCCCTCCCTGGGCGCCGGTCACGGCCTGCTCGGCATGCGGGAGCGCGCGTCGATGCTCGGCGGACACCTGAGCGCGACGAGAACATTCCAGGGCGGCTTCGCGATCGTCGCGTTCCTGCCCCGGGACGGCGTCGCGCTCCCCGACGAACCCGTCACCCCCGGCGGACCTCACGTCCCCGAGATCATCTTCCCGAAAGGAGACGAGAACCCATGACGAGCGGCACCAGTGGCACCAGCGGCACCAGCGGCACCATCCGAGTACTCATCGCCGACGACCAGCAGATGGTCCGGCAGGGCTTCACCGTGCTGCTCAACGCCCAGCCCGGCATAGAGGTGGTCGGCCAGGCGGTCGACGGCCTGGACGCGGTGGCCAAGGTCGCCGAACTCGCCCCGGACGTCGTCCTCATGGACATCCGCATGCCCGAACTCGGCGGCATCGAGGCGACCCGCCGCATCACCGTCGCGACCCCGCAGATCAAGGTGCTGGTGCTCACCACCTTCGACCTCGACGAGTACGTGTACGAGGCGTTGCGCGCCGGCGCCTCCGGCTTCCTCCTGAAGGACGCGTCCGCCGACCAACTGGCCGAGGCGGTACGGGTGGTGGCCGCCGGTGACGCACTGCTCGCACCAGGCGTCACCCGCCGTCTGATCGCCGAGTTCTCCCGGTTGAACGGCACCCCGCGCACTCCGCTGAAGTCACGCGTCGGCGACCTCACCGAGCGCGAGACGGAGGTCCTCGCGCTCATCGCGCAGGGCCTGTCGAACGCGGAGATCGCCGAGCACCTGGTCGTCGCCGAACAGACCGTGAAGACCCATGTCGGCCGCATCCTGGTGAAGCTGGGCCTGCGGGACCGTACGCAGGCGGCGGTGTTCGCGTACGAGTCGGGGCTGGTCCGGCCGGGCGGCGGCCGCTGAGTCCAACCTGTCGGGCATACCCGTAGTACTTGAGACGGACGGCCCAGGACCCTTCTCACAGGTGACGACGGCTACCCGCCCCGCCGCCTACCGTTTTGAATGTGACCGAGACGACCCAGCAGATGCCACAGATGCCACCAGGCGCCGCCACCAAGCCGCGCAGCCCGGAGTACAGGCTGGCCGTGGACGCCCTGCGCGGGCTGCGGCAGGAACTGTTCCTCCACGACGCCTTCGCCTACCGCCCGTTGCCCCGCTCCACCGCCCAAGGCCCGCTGACCCGGCGCCTGAAGGGGCGGGCGCGGGAGTACGCGGCCTGGACCCCGCACGCCCTGATCGTCGCGGCCGGCCTGCTCGCGATGTTCATCGCCTCGGACAACGAGATCCGCGGCGCGGGCAGCAATCTGATCCTCGGCCTGCTCGCCCTGCTGCCGGTGCTGCTGACCCTGGTGCGGCCCGTCGGCGCGTTCTGGCTGTCCATGGCCGCGACCCCGATCGCCGCCGTCCTGGCGAACGAGTGGGACGACTCGTGGCCGTGGCTGGCCGGCAGCTTCGCCTGCCATCTGTTCGTGCTGACGATCGTGGCCATCCGCACCCGGCCGCGCACCGCCGCCTGGATGTGGGCACTGACGGCGGTCTACGGCTTCATCGCCGGCAACGTCGCCGGCGGCCGCTCCTTCCGCTCCGACACGGCGCAGGTGCTGTTCAGCTCCGCGCTGGTCCTGCTCGGCGTCGCGGTCTGGCAGATACGCCGCGAGGCCCGCCAGGAGGTGACCGCGCAACTGACGGTGACGGCGCACGAGCGGTCCCGGCGCACGCTGCTGGAGGAGCGCACGACGATCGCCCGCGAGCTGCACGACGTGGTCGCCCACCACATGTCGGTGGTCGCCATCCAGGCGGAGGCCGCGCCCTACCGCGTGGACAACCCGCCGCCGGAGCTGGAGCGAGCGTTCGTCACGATCAGGGAGAACGCGGTGGCGGCCCTGACCGAGCTGCGCCGGGTCCTGGGCGTGGTCCGCGCGGAGGACTACGAGGCGCCGGACGCCCCGCAGCCCACCCTCGCCGACATGGACGCGCTGCTCGCCAATGTGCGTGACGCCGGCCTGAGCGTCGACAAGGCGGTGACGGGGGCGGTGCGTGAACTCCCGCAGGGCGTCGAGCTGTCGGCGTACCGGATAGTGCAGGAGGCGTTGAGCAACACCCTGCGGCACGCGCCCGGCGCGAGTGCCCGCGTGGAGATCGGCTACGTGCTGGGCGGGCTGGGCCTGCGCATAGTCAACGGCCCGATGCCCGAGCCGAGCCTGGTGAAGCCCTCGCCGGGTGCCGGGCACGGCATCACCGGGATGCGGGAGCGGGTCTCCATGCTGAACGGCGAGATGACGTCTGCTCCGGCGGACGACGGCGGCTACGAGGTGACGGTGTTCCTGCCGGTCCCGAGTGCGAGTGAACCGGTACCGACGAGTGCGAGCAGAGGTGACGCATGACGATCCGCGTACTGATCGCGGACGACCAGATGATGGTGCGCGAGGGCTTCTCGGTCCTGCTGGGCGCGATGCCGGACATCGAGGTCGTCGGCGAGGCGGTGAACGGGCGCGACGCGGTCGAGCGGGTGCGTGAACTGGCCCCGGACGTCGTCCTGATGGACATCCGCATGCCGGAGATGAACGGTATCGAGGCGACCCGGGAGATCGTCGCGGCGGACGGTGCGGCGAAGGTGCTGGTGCTCACCACGTTCGACCTCGACGAGTACGTGTACCAGGCGCTGCGCGCGGGAGCCTCCGGCTTCCTCCTCAAGGACGCCTCGGCACGTCAACTCGCCGACGGGGTGCGGGTGGTGGCGGCCGGCGAGGCGCTGCTCGCGCCCTCCGTCACCCGGCGGCTGATCACGGAGTTCTCGAAGCTGTCCGAGACGCCCCGCCTGATGCCCAGCGCGCAGCAGGGGACGTACGGGGATCTGACCGAGCGGGAGACGGAGGTGCTGGTCCTCATCGCACAGGGCCTGTCGAACGGGGAGATCGCCGAGCGGCTGGTGGTCGCCGAGTCGACGATCAAGACCCATGTCAGCCGCGTCCTGGTGAAGTTGGGACTGCGGGACCGCACACAGGCGGCGGTGTTCGCGTACGAGGCGCGGCTGGTGAGACCGGGTTAGGGACAGGCACCCCGCCGGTCCGGGCAGGCTCTGAGGAGACTCTGATGGAACGCTGAGCCGTTTCTGTCCCGGGCTCTGAGGGGACGTTGATCAGCGGCGGAGGATTCCGTTCGAGAGTGGTGGACAGCAACTGGTACTTCCACCGAACCCCCTCTCGATGGAGTGGTCCATGGCATTCGCCCCGCGCAAGAAGAAATCCGCCCGGCTTCTCTCCCCCCGTACGCTCGGCGTGCTCGGCGCCCTCACCGTGGGCGCCTCGTTGCTCACGGCGCCGCAGGCCCTCGCCGCCGACACCCCGACCAACGCCGAGCTGCTGAAGGCCTGCAACTGGGCGAGTTTCTGCAAGTTCCGCCCGCAGAGCTACTGGAGCTACACCGGCCCGGCGCACCAGGTCGGCATGGTTGATCTCGCAGGCCAGCCCGGTCTCGAAGTCGTCTGCGTCGCCGGGGAAGCCGTAGCCCATGGTGAGGGCGGCACGGAACTCCCCAATGGTGCGCATGGAGGGGAGGTGGGTGCCTTTCACGCTGCGTCCAGTTCGCACCAGACGTATTTGCCCCGGTGACCGTTCCTGGACAGCGGCTGCCAGCCCCACTGGTTCGCGCAGGCTCTGACGAGGGCGAGCCCGCGCCCCTCCTCCAGATCGGTGATGGACGTCAACTCGTTTGGGGGCTCCGGTGGTTCGGGGTTCGCGTCCCAGGCTCCGATACGGAGGGTGCCGGGCGACCAGGAGACACGTAGGGCGGCGGGTCCCTCCGTGTGGCGAACGGCGTTGCCCACCAGCTCTGTTGCCAGGAGTTCGGCGGTGTCGACCAGGCCGACCAGGCCGATCAGGCCGTGCATCGTGAGGATGAGGCGGAGGGTGCGGCGACTGATCGTGACGGCGCGGGGGTCGTTGGGGATGTTGAGGGAGTACTCCCAGGGGGCGGGGTGTTCGGTTTCGGGCATGGGTGAACTCCGTTTGTGGGGCGGGGAGTTGGTGTTCAGGGCCGGTGGCAGTGCCGCAGCCGTCGTGGCAGGGCGGAGCGGTGCGCTTCCGGTACCCCGGGGTTTCGCAGGGTGTGCGTCGCGTCACTGACGGTATGGCACGAATTGGTGCCAGCGCAACCGGCTGGCGTAATCTGACACCCGAACGTGGCGCCCCTACCGGGGCGTTGAGAACAGGAGGGTGCATGCCGCCGAGGAGTAACCCCACAGCGCGACAGGTGCGTTTGGGGACTGAACTGCGCAGGCTGCGCGAGGCCGCCGGTTTGAAGGCCCGGGAGGCGGCGGCCCTCCTGAACTCGACCTCCGGCCAGATGAGCCACATGGAGTTGGGTATCGCGGCGGTCAGTGCGGAGCGCGTTCGCCGACTGGCTGTCCACTACGCCTGCACGGACACGGAGTTGATCGACGCGCTCGTGGCGATGGCGACCGATCGCACACGTGGCTGGTGGGAGGAGTACCGGGGAGTGCTACCGCCGGCGTTCCTCGACACCGCCGAGGCCGAGCACCACGCGACGTTCCTTCGCGAGGTCGTGATCATGCTCGTGCCCGGGCTGCTTCAGACCCCCGACTACGCTCGCGCGGTCTACTCGTACATGCGCCCCGAGCTTCCTGAGAACGAGGTGGCCCTACGTGTTGAACATCGGCTGAACCGGCACGTCGTCATCGAAGGCGACGACCCCACCCCGTACGAGACGGTCATCCACGAGTTCGCCCTGCGTGTCCAAGTGTCGGATCGCCGGGCGTCACTCGCTCAACTCGGCTTCATTCTGGAGGAGATCGAGAAGGGGCACGCCGTTGTACGGGTCATCCCCGTCGATTACGTGGGTTTCGCGGGTGCCGGAGCCTCGATGATGTATCTGGGTGGTCCCGTGCCCCGGTTGGACACCGGGTTGCGTGACTCGCCGACCGGTGTCGGCTTCTCCGATGCGGAGGCCCAGTTGGACAAGCTCCGCACGCTGTTCCATAAGGTGAGGAGCGCGTCACTGGACCCGGTGGCGTCTCGGGACTTCATCCACCAGTTGGCTAAGGAACTGTAATGAACTGGCGTAAGTCGACGTACTCCAGCGGCGGCGACGGCGACACCTGCGTCGAGATAGCCGCCCTCCCCACTCGCACGGCCGTCCGCGACTCCAAGTTGCCCGCCCGTGCCACCCTCTCCTTCCCCACGCCCGCCTTCACCGCCCTCGTCGAGCACATCAAGGGCCGCGGACAGTGATCGTTTCTGCGGTGAAGGCCGTCCGCCGGTCGGCTGAATGACCGTGTTCTGAATTGTCGGCGCAAACCGGGCATCCGTTACATCAGGTCGCACCTACCTGCGATGGCGCAACGCCAACGCCCGCCACTGCGACATCCTGGCCGCCGAACGCGAGGAACGCGCCCGCATCCGCTGGGGCGGTCGGCCCCTCGCCACGGCGGTGTGACCGCCAGCGACATGTGGCCAGGGGCGGTCGCAGGACCTCTGGTGACTAGCCTGTGCTCACGGGTGATTGGCCATTTCGCTCAGCGGTAGCTGGTCAGTACGGTAGCGATTCGTCGCATGCTGGGCCGAGGCATGCCCCGTGGGGCGAAGCGGTCGGCTACTCGCCGGTGGCGCCATCGATGGCCTCGCGAAGGAGATCCGCATGGCCGACGTGGCGGGCGTACTCCTCGATCACGTGCTCAAGGATGAACCGCACATCGGTGTCACCGAATTCCGGGTTCGGCACGATGCGCGCGAGGTCGACGGTCACCTTCCCGAATACCTGCCGTGACTCCTCGCACGCCTTGAGGTAGTCCTCGTAGACGTCCCTGGCCGGCGTAGCGTCCGACTCGTCGTACCACTCGCCACCGTCAGCGGTGACGTAGGTCCGATGGGGAAAGAAACGAGGGGGCGTGCCGGCCAACGTCCGCTGGAACCAGGCACGCTCAACTCCCTGTAGATGGCGCATGAGCCCCAGCAGGGTCAACGCCGAAGACCGCACAGGACGTAGCCGCAGTTGTTCATCCGAGAGGCCCTCGCACTTCCACAAGAAAGTCGCTCGGTGGTAGTCGAGATTCGAGGCGATCACCTCTAGCCACGGGCCCGATACTGCGCGCTCAGGCCGGACGATCTTCTGGACCACAATGTCGCTCACGCTGGAGTCTCCTCACCGGTCATCAAGCTTGGTCGAGTTCGTATGTGCCCACGGTCCGAGGACTGGCCGGCGCCTCTACTGGCATCTCACAAGCACGTCCGCCCAAGAAGACCTCTCTTCGTATCGGAACTCATCGCTCGATGCCGCAACGGGAGTGGCCGGGCGCTCGCCGCCGAGCCGGTGCGGCTGCGTCCACGATGCCCGGGAGCGGATCACGCAGGCGCTCGCGCGTCGACCCGGACGTAGGTCACTGAGGTCGCCCCTGGTCAGACCGGGTGCTGTCGGGCTAGCGTCCGTGCATGGCAGCCTTTGACCCCTGGGACCCCGCGTTCGTCGACGACCCGTACCCCGCCTACGCCGAACTGCGCGACCGGGGCCGGGTCACGTACTACGAGCCGACGGGCCAGTGGCTGGTCCCCCGCCACGCGGACGTCTCGGCGCTCCTCCGCGACCGCCGTCTCGGCCGCACCTACCAACACCGCTTCACCCACGAGGACTTCGGCCGTACGGCGCCCCCGCCCGAGCACGAGCCCTTCCACACCCTCAACGATCACGGCATGCTCGACCTGGAGCCCCCGGACCACACCCGCATCCGGCGCCTGGTCTCGAAGGCGTTCACCCCGCGCACGGTCGAGCAACTCAAGCCGTACGTCAGCCAGTTGGCGGCGGAACTGGTGGACGCCCTGGTGGCGAAGGGCGGCGGCGACCTCCTCACCGACGTGGCCGAGCCCCTCCCTGTCGCGGTGATCGCCGAGATGCTGGGCATCCCGGAGTCGGACCGCGCCCCGCTGCGCCCCTGGTCGGCGGACATCTGCGGGATGTACGAACTCAGCCCGTCCGAGGACACGGCGGCGAAGGCGGTCCGCGCGTCGAACGAATTCTCCTCGTATCTACGCGAGTTGATCGCGGCCCGCCGCAAGAACCCGGGCGACGACCTCATCTCCGGCATGATCGCCGCCCACGACGAGGACGACGACCGCCTCACCGAACAGGAGCTGATCTCCACCGCCGTCCTCCTGCTGAACGCGGGTCACGAGGCGACGGTGAACTCCACGGTGAACGGCTGGTGGGCCCTGTTCCGCAACCCCGGCCAGCTGGCCGCCCTGCGCGCGGACCACTCGCTGATCCCGTCCGCTGTCGAGGAGTTGATGCGCTACGACACCCCGCTCCAGCTCTTCGAGCGGTGGGTGCTGGACGAGATCGAGATCGACGGTACGACGATCCCGCGCGGCGCGGAGATCGCGATGCTGTTCGGCGCGGCCAACCACGACCCGGCGGTCTTCACCGACCCCGGCCGGCTGGACCTCACCCGCGCCGACAACCCGCACATCAGCTTCAGCGCGGGGATCCACTACTGCATCGGCGCGCCCCTGGCCCGTATCGAACTGGCCGCTTCCATGGGGGCGTTGCTGGAGAGGGCCCCGACGCTGCGGCTGGCGGCGGAGCCGGAACGCAAGCCGAACTTCGTGATCCGGGGGCTGGAGGGGCTGAGCGTCGAGGTGGGGTGACGGCCCCTCATGGACCCCGGGTTGGACCTACTTCGCCGTCCCGCCCCGGGGTCCCTGGACCTGCCGACCGCCCGTCCTGGTGGGACCGGGCGCGGGCTCCTTCCGCAACCGCTCGACGTGCTGCTGCTGGACGTCGCGGCAGAAGGTCAGGTAGTCGATGACCAGTTCCAGCTGCTCGGCCGTGTAACGGCCGAACACCTTCCGGCCGGCGTCGTCGAGGAACGGCCCGATCAGGCCGAAGGCGCGCTGTGCCGCCTCTGGGGTGACCCGGATCAGGGTCTTGCGCCGGTCGTCGGGGTGCGGCGTGCGGGTGAGGTAGGCGAGTTTCTCCAGCCGGTCGAGCATCGTGGTGACGCTCCCGGTGGTCAGGCCCAGCTGCCGGCTCAGCTCGCGGGGAGTGGTCTCCTCGACCCCGAAAAGGATCTCCAGGCAGCGCAGATCGGTCTCGTTGACGCCCATGAGCCGGGCCAGCTCGCGGTCGAAGTCGTCGACGGCGCTCTGGTAGGCCTGCACGGCCGCGCCCAGCCGCGCTTCGACCGACCCTGAGCCTGACCTCGAGCCCATCCCCGAGCCGATCCCTGAGATCGACCCCGAGCCCGAGCCCATCCCCGAGCCGATCCCTGAGATCGACCCCAAGCCCGACCCCGACCCCGAGCCCGACCTCGATTCCGCCCTCGATTCCGTCCCCGAGCCCGCGTCCGGCTCCATTCCGCTTGACATTCGAGACATCTCCCCGCATCGTAACTATCGGCTATTAACTTGAAAGCCAAGATGTATGAAAGTCAAGCAGAACTGGCGGAACCGAGGAGTCCACGCCATGTCGTCCAGCACGACCAACACGACGAACGTAGCCGCTGGCGGCAGCGGCGGGCCGGTGCCCTATCCCAAGCGATGGGCGGCGGCGTTCGTGATGATCCTCGCGGCGCTGCTGGACATGATCGACGGGTCGATCGTGAACACCGCGCTGCCCTCCATCGGCAAGGGCCTCAAGGCCACCCCGGCCGACCTCCAGTGGACCGTGTCCGCGTACATGCTCGGCTTCGCCGCCACGCTGATCATCGCCGGGCACCTGGGGGACCGCTACGGCCGCAAGAAACTGTTCCTGCTCGGCGTCGGCGCGTTCGCGCTGACGAGTCTGGCCAGCGCGCTGGCGGCCTCGGCCGGGGTCCTCGTCGGCGCGCGCGGCCTCCAGGGCGTGGCCGCGGCCGTGATCATGCCGCAGATCCTCGCCTCGTTCCGCACGATGTTCGACGGCGAGGAACGCGGCAAGGCGTTCGCCCTGTACGGCGCGATCGCGGGGATCTCCACCGCCGTGGGCGTGCTGCTCGGCGGCGTGCTGACCGACTGGGACCTGTTCGGCTGGGGCTGGCGCACCATCTTCGTCATCAACCTCCCGCTGGCCGCCCTCGTCCTCGTCCTCGGCGCCAAGTGGATCCCGGCCTCCAAGGACCATGCCTTCAGCGGCCGCATCGACCTGCTCGGCAACGTCGTACTCGCCGCGGGTCTCGTCGCGATCGTGCTGCCGCTGGTCCAAGGCCGTTCCAACGGCTGGCCGTTGTGGGGCTGGCTCTGCCTGGCCGCCGGTGTCCTCGCGATCGCCGCCCTGACCGTCTCGGAGGGGAAGCGCGGCATCGAGCACCCACTCCTGCCCACCGGCCTGTTCAAGAAGCCCGCCTTCAGCGCCGGCCTGCTCGTCCAACTCCTCTTCTACGGCGGCATGTCCGGCTTCTTCCTGGTCTTCACCATCTGGCTCCAGTCAGGCCAGGGCTACACCCCCACCCAGGCCGGTCTGCTGATGGTCGCCTTCAGCGCGGGTTCGATCCTGGCCGCCCCCGCGGTCGACCCGCTGGTCGCCAAGTTCGGCCGCAGTGTGCTGATCCTGGGCGCGCTGGTGATGGCGGGCGGGCTGTTCTGGGTTCGGCACCAGGCTCAGAACTCGGCCCAAGTGCACACCGGCGCCTGGCCGTTGGTCCCGGGACTGTTCCTGGCCGGGGTCGGCCTGATCTTCCTGATCATCCCGCTGGTGAACACCATCCTGAGCACCGTGCCGGGCGAGTTGGCGGGCGGCGCCTCCGGAATCCTCTCCACCGCCCAGCAGTTCGGCGGAGCGCTGGGCGTTGCCGTCATCGGCAACGCCTTCTTCTCCCACGCCGACAAGGGCCTCACCGACGCCATCACCCACGCGGGCCCCTGGGCGATCGCCGCCTACGTGCTGTGCGCGTTCCTGTGCCTCGCCCTGCCCCGCAAGGCAGTTGGCGACCAGGCCGAAGTCGCCGCCTGACCTTCCATTCCAACAGCGCGCTGTCCTACGGCAGTCGCGTCCCACCCCGCACCGACGAAAGAGACCTCCCCATGTCCGAGAAGACCACCCCCGCCGAGATCCTGACCCCCGCCGAGAAGCTCACCCTCCAGACCGCCGCCCACGGTGTCGTCTCCCTGATGGCGGCCGCCGACCCCGGCCCGATCTCCTCCACCCGCTCCGGCATGGCCGGCGGCAAGGCGCTCTCCGCCGCGACCGGGCTGGTCGGTCACGTCCTCGCCGAGAAGCCCAAGGGCCTTGATCTGGGCGGCGGTTCCACGGCCGGCCTGGCCGACCGCGTCTTCACCGCGCTGGCCGACTCGGTGACCCTCCTCAAGTCGAAGGCACCCGGCGAGGTCGAGAACTTCCGCGCCACCGTCGCCACGATCACGGACGCCGCCTCCCGCGCCCACAAGGGCGCCGCCGGGCCCGCCGAGACAGCCATGATCCAGAAGATCACCGCGGCTCTGGCCGACGCCTGACCAGCCGCCCCGCACGTCAGTCGCGGGTGGCGCCTTCGGGCCAGAGGATCTTCACGGGTACGTCGTGCTCCCGCGCGTAGGTGACGACATCGGCGGTGCCGCCGTAGCCGCGTGCGGGTCGGCCGTCCCAGACGGCGAGGAGTACGTCGACCTGGTCCACGAGAAGCTCGCTGCCCGCCATGTGGGCGTCGGGGCCGGAGGCGTCGAGTCCGGTGCGGTGGACCCGCTCGGCCCGGCGGAGGAGGTCGTCGTAGGCGGGATGGTGCCAGTCGGGCAGGTCGGCGCGGTACAGGGCGGCCGGCAGGACGGCTTCGAGTCGGCCGGCGTGGTCGAGGACGGCCTGGGCGAACCAGGCGTCGGGGCCGTCGGCGAGACAACTGACGCCCACCAGGCTCGCGTTGCCGGGTCCGGTACCGGTTCCGTACGACATGACCGCCGCCTCGATGAGCGCGCGCACCTTCCGCTCCACCTCGCCGGACAGGCCGCGGTGTCCACTGATCCCGACTCTCATGCGGGGGTACCTCCTGCTGGGAGAGGGGGAGTTCGGGCGATCGCGATCTCCACCGTGTCGTGTACGCCGACCGCGCGCAACGCGTCGATGCAGATCTCCGCGAGCCAGGCCGCGGCGTCGGGGGTCCACTCGGGCAGCGCGCACGCGAAGGCCGTACGGTCGTCGTGCGCTCCGGCTCGGTGTCCGGCGCGGAGCTGTCCGTGGCCGCGCTGTACGACCAGTTCGCGCACCCGCTCCGCCACGGTGCCGACCGGGCCCACGACGGAGACGAACGCCTCCGTGCGCGCGTCCGGTGCGGCCAGGGCGAACCAGTCCGCGTCGCCCACCAGATCGAACCGGGTGTCCGGCGCGAGCTGTACCGGCACCCGCACCGTCAGCCCCGTGAAGTCCAACTCGCCCACGCGGCCCAGCGAGTCGACCATGACCCGGGTCAACGGCAGGACGGGCAGGTGCTGTTCGCGCAGTCCGGTCGCGGGATACACGGTCAGCCAGGCGAGTCGTCGCACCCGGCCGTCCCGCGACCAGTCCCCACCGGCGTCCGCGTGACCCCAGCGCTGCCCGCCGAGTTCGGTGCCGGCGCTGAAGCGGGTGGAACTCCAGCCGTAGGCGGCGGCCCGTTTGACCGCCAGTGAGAACAGGTCCTCGTCCAGGTCGTGGTCCGCGCTGACCTGCCCGATCCAGGCGTGCTCGCGCAGCACCCCGTGGACCTCGGCGGTCATCGTGAGGTCGACGGGGTCCTCCGTGCTCGTGCCCAACGCCGTTTCCTCTCGGCCGGTCGAGTGCTGCCCGAGCGTGCTATCTGCCCCGCTGCACCAGGGCCCAGACGCCGAGCGACACCAGGACCCCACCCAACACCGCCAGCGGCAACTCGGCGTACAGGACACTCCAGTCGGGGCTCGCCTCGAAGCGCTGGAAGCGGGCCCGGACGTCGTACGACCACACCGCCAGCCCAACTCCCGCGCCGAGTACGGCGGTCAGACATCCTCCGGCGGCCTGCGCGCGTTGTCCCATGCCCGGGACGGACGCGTGCGGGGCGCCGGAGGTTCCCGGTCGAAGTCCCCGTCAGGTGGTGAGGTCGCGGCGGCGTAGAGCCGTCAGGCCTACGGCGACCAGGGTGGCGGCGATCGCCGTGAGGACGATCACCGGGCCCCACGACATGTCTCCGCCCGGGAGCTTCGGCAGGTGGCCGAAGGGGGAGACATTCAGGACCGCCTGCGGGAGGTTCAGCGCGGGGCCGATCCAGCCGAGTGCGAGGGCCAGTCCGGCCGTTGCCCAGGATGCCGGGGCCAGGCGCGGGGAGATTCCGTGGAGCAGCACCGCGAGGGCGCCGAGGGTCCAGATCGCCGGGAGTTGGACCAGGGTGGCGGCCAGGATCGGGCCCGGTTCGGCGCCGTAGCCCAGGGTCAGGCCGAGGCCGCTCAGCAGCATGATGACGACCGCGCCGACGAAGGCGATCGTCAGGTGGCCGGCGGCCCAGCGCAGCCGGCCGACCGCGTTCGCGAGGATCGGTTCGGCGCGCTGGCCGGTCTCCTCGCTGTGCAGCCGTAGGACCGACGAGACCGCGTACAGCGCGGCGAGCATGCCGAACATGCCGACCATCGTGGCCAGGAACGCGTCCTCGATGCCCGACTGGCCGCCCATCCGCTCGATGATCTCGCGGGTCTTGGCGTTGTCCCCGACCAGGTCCGCCGCGCCCTTCGTGATGCCGCCGAAGGCGACCCCGGCCGCGAAGAAGCCCAGGCCCCAGCCCAGTACGCTGCCCCGCTGGAGCCGCCAGGCCAGTGCGCCCGCCGTGCCGAGGCGGCCGTGGGCCGGGCCGGGGCGGGCGGGAAAGAAGCTCATTCCCACGTCCCGGCGACCGGCCAACTCGTAAGCCAGCAAGCCCTGTACGAGGGTCGCGGCGGCGAACAGGGCCAGAACCCACCAGCGTTCGGTCGCGAACGGGCGCAGGTTCTCCAGCCAGCCGATCGGGGAGATCCAAGTCGCGGGGGAGGAGCCGTCGTTGGTGGTCGAGTCTCCTACGGCGCGGAGGACGAAGGCCGCGCCCAGCAGTCCACCGGTCAGGCCCTTCGCCAGCCGCCCGCTGTCCGTGAACTGCGCGACGATCGCCGCCAGCGTCGCGAACACCATGCCGACTCCGCCGATGCCGAGCCCGAGGGCCAGCGCTCCCGCCGATCCCTGGCCGGCCATACCTCCCGCGATCAGCAGCGCCAGCGCGGAGTTGGCGACCAGCGCCGTCAACAGCGCCGCCGTCAGTGGCGCCCGGCGGCCGACCATCGCCGAGGAGACGAGTTCCTGGCGGCCGCTCTCCTCCTCGTCACGGGTGTGCCGCACTACGACGACCAGGCTCATGATCCCGGCGAGGATCGCGGCGTAGCCGCCGATGCGCCAGGCGGTGAGGCCGCCGAGGGAGTCGCTGAACACCGGGCCGTAGGTCGCGCGCAGCGAGCTGTTGGTGAGCATCTGGCGGGCGATGTCGGCACGTTCGGCCGGGGTGGAGTACACGCTCTTCAGGGAGCCGGGGAGGGAGAGGACCAGCAGGCCGGTCACCGCCACCCAGGCCGGGATCACCACGCGGTCGCGGCGCAGGTTGAACCACAACAGGGCGCCGGTGCCCGCCAGTTGGCGCGAGCCGCTGACACCGGTGCGTACGGGGAACGCGGCGGCCGTCATGCCGTCTCCTGGTAGTGGCGGAGGAACAGCTCCTCCAGCGTCGGCGGCTTCGAGGTCAGGGAGCGCACGCCGGACTCGCTCAACGACCGCAGCACGGCGTTCAGTTGGTCGGCCTCTACCTGGAGGCGGACGCGGTGGCCTTGGCTGTTCTGAATTTGCTGGATGGCGAGGTCGTGCACGCCGGGGATGGACGCCAACCCGTTGGGCGCGCCGGTGAGTTCGGCCGTCACGCTGGTGCGGGTGAGGTGGCGCAGGTCGGCCAGCGAACCGCTCTCCACCGTGCGGCCCTTGCGGATGATGCTCACCCGGTCGCACAACTCCTCGACCTCGCTGAGGATGTGGGAGGAGAGCAGGATCGTACGACCCCGGTCGCGCTCCTCCTCCACGCAGCGCTGGAAGACCTCCTCCATCAGGGGGTCGAGGCCCGAGGTCGGTTCGTCGAGGATCAGGAGGTCCACGTCCGAGGCGAACGCGGCGACGAGGGCCACCTTCTGGCGGTTGCCCTTGGAGTACGTGCGGCCCTTTTTGGTGGGGTCGAGTTCGAAGCGGTCGATCAGTTCGGCGCGCCGGGACTTGTCGAGGCCGCCGCGCAACTTGCCGTAGAGATCGATGACTTCGCCCCCGGAGAGGTTGCGCCACAGCGTCACGTCGCCGGGGACGTAGGCGACCCGGCGGTGCAGTTCGACGGCGTCGGTCCAGGGGTCGCGCCCCAGGAGCTGGGCCGCGCCCGAGTCCGCGTGGAGGAGGCCGAGCAGGACGCGGATCGTCGTGGACTTGCCGGAGCCGTTGGGGCCGAGGAAGCCGTGCACTTCGCCGGCCTCGACGTCCAGGTCGAGACCCGCGAGGGCTTGCGTCTTGCCGAACGACTTGTGCAGTCCGGAGACGGTGATTGCCTTCGTCATGGAGCCGAACGTACGCTTCTTTCAGAAATTTGTGAAGTTAAGGAAGCGTGTGAAGCGCGGGTAGGGTGGGTCCATGACGGATGAGGTGGAGCGGGACCAAGGGGCGGTCTCGAAGTTCGTGGAGAGTTTCGCGGCGCAGCTCGTCGAGGCCGGGATGCAGCGGATGCCGGCCCGGGTCTTCGCGGCGCTCCTGTCCTCTGACGAGGGCGCGATGTCTTCGGCCGACCTGGGTGAACAGTTGCAGATCAGCCCGGCGGCGGTTTCCGGGGCGGTGCGGTACCTGGCTCAGACGCACATGGTCTCGCGTGAGCGGGAACCGGGTTCGCGGCGCGAGCGGTACCGGGTTCAGGGCAACCAGTGGTACGAGGCGCTCACCAACCGCGAGGCTGTGTTGAAGCGGTGGGAGGTGGCTCTGCGGGAGGGGGTCGCGAGCCTCGGGGCGGAGACGCCGGCGGGGTTGCGGATGGCTGAGACGCTGGCGTTCTTCGAGTTCGTCGACGGGGAGATCGCGGCGATGATGGAGCGGTGGCGGGTTCACCGGGAAACACGCTTCGGTGGACCCGCCTAAGGGGCGCGGAGCCGCACATCGATACAGCCCCGCGCCCCTAAAAGCAGGGAACCTCAGCGCTCCTTGGTTTCTTCGAGGACCGTTCGCCCCAGCAAGGCGTAACGCTCAGGCGCCCGGCGCTTCAGGTACTGGGCGTAGCCGATGCCCGTTGCCGCGACCAGCAGTACCAGCCACGGGGTCGCCTTCAGGACCAGGGAGTTGGACTCGGAGCCCGCTGCCACGCTCATGTTGGAGACCAGCAGCACGACGACCGCCAGCATCGCGATGCCGCCGAGGAGCGGAGCGGTGAACGTGCGGAACCAGTGCCGGCTCTCGGGGTGGTGGCTGCGGAAGTACGCCAGTACCGCGAACGAGCACACCGCCTGCACCACGAGGATCGCCATCGTGCCGAGGATGGCCAGCAGGACGTACATCGCGTTGGCCGGGTCCTTGCTCGTGGCCCAGAACGCGAGGATCAGGACGGCGCTGATCACGGTCTGCACGAAGCCCGCGATGTGCGGGGAGCCGTGCTTGGCGTGGGTGCGGCCGATGGTGTTCTTGAGAGAGGGGAGGACGCCCTCGCGGCCCAGCGCGTACATGTAACGGCTGGCGCAGTTGTGGAAGGCCATGCCGCAGGCGAGCGAGCCGCTGATCATCAGCCACTGCATGAGGTCGACCGCCCAGTGGCCGACGTAGTGCTCGGTGGGGTTGAAGAAGAGGGCGAGCGGGTTCGCCGAGGAGGCGACCTTTACGGCCTCCGTCTCGCCGTTGCCGATGATGGCCATCCAGGAGACGAAGACGTAGAAGACGCCGACGCCCAGGACGGAGATCATCGTCGCCTTGGGGATGATCTTCTTCGGGTCGCGGGACTCCTCGCCGTACATCGCGGTCGACTCGAAGCCGACCCACGACCAGAAGGCGAAG
>Ga0307510_10003085_pt1 | contig 19255 bp, 25 predicted proteins | sample 12_EM_MG_FD_207224 | JGI IMG/M metagenome (GOLD analysis project Ga0307510, IMG submission 207224) | Populus trichocarpa ectomycorrhiza microbial communities from riparian zone in the Pacific Northwest, United States - 12_EM | ecosystem: Host-associated > Plants > Roots > Unclassified | place...
CATGAGGTCTCCGCAGCAGCAACATTAGTTTGTGATTCAAGCTATCGACTCGAAATAGTCACCCTCTTTCCATTCGTGTACGCTCACTTTGTACCCTCGACGCTTTAGGCGTTCGGTGTTCATAAACATGATTAGTATATATTGTGCAACCTTTCGTACACAGTAAAAGCAAGCTCTTCACCGCGCTCTCGCGCGTCCGAGTCCTCGCTTCACCCCCCAGCTTCGCTTCCTTTAACATTTGGGGCATGAGTCAAGTGACTGTCAACAGAGTTAGTCAATCCTACTAATGCACATGCAGCCGAAGTCACTACTATTGGGGGGGGGAAACCCAGGCGAGGGGGGGTTTACTATTTATCTTTGTATTTGCAGTCTGCAGAGGACACATGACCAGCTATTGAGCATAATGCAGTTACCCATAACAGGGGTTAGGGTTGTCGTGAAAGCAGCCCTTATTTTTTTTCTTTTTTGGATCCATTATACGCCTTGGACAGAACCCTATGGCACTTTGTTTACATCTAATGATACCACTGAGGCTATGGTAGCATTGGTTTGACCTGTATTCCCGTTTTCACCCGCGGGCCCCTCGACTGAGCTCCTTGTTTCGTGTTCCGGGTCATAGTCGAACTGACCATTGTGTCTATTTATTGATAGTTGTAGCACACGCACGCACCAACCCACTGTTACTGAATGATATATGTAGATTTGCTTATTTTGAATTCCCCAAAAAAGTTCCATCGGGTTAGTGAACGGTGATAAATTCGGCCAACTACGCCACATGATACAGCAGTGATTTGCAAAGAGTCGCCGGTGTCGTGCGGGTCACGGGTAAGGGTATTCGGTGCACGTGAATATGCGACCTAGTCGGCCTCGCCTTTCGCCTTGAACCAGCATGCGCATGGTATACCTTTCAGGGCTGTGACTCACTCTCAATATCTGACAAACGCACGCAGTTATCACAGGAGGAGGAAGGCGATGATGGCAAAGAAGTGACATGGGGTACACGAGATCATACTTATCAACACGGTCATTTTTAATTGTTCCTCATACAGAGGACCAGCAACGCATCAACACATTCTCGAAGCTCAACACTCGGGTGCGCTCCCTGTCTGAGAAAATGGATAATTTAAAAGTGAGTAATCATACTTCGGGGGCTTTTTCCAGTCCGTTCTTACGTGAGATTTGATCTTGCAGCAAGAAAAGGAAGCTCTGGACGATCTTTCTATGGAACTAGAACTTGCTGACGAGGACCAGCCTGTTCTGTATGTCCGAACACATCTATGAAAACGGCTTCATGTCGTCTGATTCCCATAACCAGCTACAAGGTTGGCGAGGCCTTCATTCACCTTCCATATCACCGCGCGGTGAAACGCTTGGAAAGTGATCAAGCTCAGATCGACGGGGAGATCGCAAAACTGACGGGGGTTGTTGACCAATGCGAACGCGACATGAAAGCACTCAAAGTTGCCTTGTATGCGAGGTTTGGCAACGCGATCAACCTCGATGAATGATTGGCCAGCCACCCGCTCCTACCACAACTGACCTCCATCTGCGCAGCTTTTACGAGGGGCACCTTTGTTCACCCGAATTCTGATCCGTCGTCTCGATTACCCTGACCCTACTCTTTCCCTGTAGTCATTTCTACTTGGTATTTACCGCTAGCGTGCTCGCAGAAACCCTTGTGATTTTGACGGGAACCGAACTACTGCTGAGAACTTTCGATTTCAGAACAGTATCAGTGGTGCCGCCCTGTCGTTGTCAGAGCACCTTCCTTTCATCGTCTTGGTCTTCGAGAATTGGTCTCACTTCCATTCCATTGATCAATCTAGCTTGTGTGCGCGTTCCGTCACGATCATCACATGGAACCCATCATAGTTGCTTTAAATTTGTTTTTGTTTCTTGCTTCTTACTCCTTACGAATTCTACACGTGATGGCACTAAAAGGCCAGGCGTACTCTCGGCGGCGCGAAGTGCACCCTGTGGCGCAACGTGTTGCTTTACCAATCGTGTGTGTGTCCCTGCCCGAACGTCTATGTGGCTGACATTTTAGAAGATGATGTCACCTATGCGCCCCCAAATGCGTGTGTGTGCTGCCTTGGCAATGGTGAAAAGTGCACAAATGCTCTCTTGGCATTTTCCCCTCACTCACAGGGTAAAGCTGTCGTTGACACACCAGCCATGCGATGTGTGTACAAGGCGGAAGAAATCCCGCTGCTTCCAGATTTCTACCATCAGAGGTGAACGGTGCTTCTCTGGAACCATTTCATAGCAACAAAGTTGTGTAGGGCGTTGCATGATTATGGCAACTTTGCCTAGCCGTTGACACGAACCGAGATACAGCACCCCTAGATCGGAGAGTGACTCACGCAGGACAATAAAACGCCCAGTCAGGGTCCCTCTATAGCTAAGTTTGGGGACGGACTTCGGCTGAGGCATCAGCGTGAGTTGGCATGCCGTCACCACGATCTTTAGGGAGAGGATGTTGCCCACGGGTCCCAGCGAGCTGCTGAATTCATGTCAGACGTCCAAAGGACGTCCTCCATGCAAGTGCCTTAATAGTTCCTATATCACCATGTTTAGAGAACACGATCGAGCAGCATAAAATAGTGGAAAGAGGAATTGGTAAACGATTAGGTTGCGCGGTAGAGCAAGGCCGTCAAGACATAATCCAATTTGGAATAGATCGGCCCCATTGGTAATTTCGTTGACGGCACCCACACGGTAACCAAGTGTTGTTAAGATTGAGTTTGGGTGAAGTGATGATTTCAGTCAGATTTAGTTCTAGTGTGTTCCCACCTCTACTACGTGTTCATGACAGGAGAATGTTGGATTCTTTAGAAGACCGGGGTCATCAAGAGCTCGATGTGGCTTTATTGCTTGTCGTACTTAGTCCTTTACTAACATGGGTGGCGCACTGCCAGTCAATACACTGGGAAGGGGCTGGCTTCCTACCCCAGAAAGTAGGGCTATGGCACCAACGACAATCAAAATGAGCGTGATCACTGTCCCAGTGATCAACACGAACGGCCTAACCACCCGGGTAAGAGTCAGTCAACAGCTAGCCTAGACAGCCCGATGCATACTTACCCGCTCACGTCCTTTCGTTCGCACTTGCTGCCCGCCCAATACAGCGTCTGGCCGTTTGAATTTTTCGTGGCTTCACAAGCACAAACGAAGCAGGTCCGCCCAGCTTTGTTTGCCTCTATGCACGCACCGTGGCCAGAGCACGAGTCCGTCGAGTTGGAGCATGCCTCCTCAGAGGTGAAGCACAGCGTGTCCGAACCAACGGGTGGAACCGGCAATGGTGATGGGAGGGGAGACTGATCCTGTCGCTTCTCCATGCCCGCGTGAATTTTCGGGTAAGCAAGGATCACCATGTTGAGGTGTGGCTTGGTAAGCGCGCTGCGCAGTGCTGCGGCGAGTGATGTGGCGGCCGTGGCGTACTGCTCGCTTTCACGACCGTACGCATCCGCGATGGTGCGGAGCCCCGTTATACGGAATGCGCCGAAGCGGTCTAGCGAGAGGTCGTCGGACTCGAGGAACGTCACGAGGGCGGAGAGTTCGGAGACGAAGGTCTCCATCGCGGGCGAGACGGTCATGATATCCAGGAGCGGAAAGTAGGTGTGTTTCGAGCCATTTGAGACGTCGAATACATAGGAGAACGCATGGGAAGCGCTCTGTAGGCTTGTTTGTATTATTCTTGAGAAGGTGGAAGCGGGGTTTGGGCTCGAAAGTGAGAGGGGGGTTGTTAAGTCCTCCACCGGAATAGTATCTACAAAAAAGTGCGAACGTCAGATCACAACTTGGTCTACCTTTAATCCAACTTACATTCTGCGTCGCCATCATCAATACCAATGAGAAGACTGCTGCAGGCACCTTTCCCGACGAAGGAGGACTGGTCGAGAGCACCCGCATAGATGTCTTGCAGGGGCTCAAACCGGTCAAGGTGTAGGTGCTGCGCTACAAGGGTACTAACAAGGGAATCTGGCAACGACCCAAAGGCGGCGATGGGTGGATGTGAGTAGATTTGGGCTGAATGCGCGAGCCCGAACAAGCTAAGGAGAACAAGTGTCGTGCCCATCGTGACCGTCTGAGGTGAGTTGGCGCTCGCGGCACTCTCTCACATTTGGTGAGAGCACGTGCGCAGTTGCATACTCTGGTGACTACACACTCTCTAGAACTTCACGCGGGGTAAATGTGTCATAGTACTGTAATGACATTATTATGGAGTCAAGGTATTGACATAGTGTACGGCGCAATTCATGCGACGAAAAGAACAGAATCACGGGTATTATGAGGGTGGATATAGCCTACACGCTTCAACTACGACGACCGAGACTACGAACACTCTTGCGAGCCTTCTTGGCTTCGGATCGTTTCATCTTTGCTTTATTCGCCCTGTCAAACCTGTTAGAAAATCTGCATTTCTGGGAGTCGGGGAAAGCCGCACTCGTCAACTGCTTCACGCTCCAGCATCGTGACATGATCTTTCGCCTCAACGGCTGCCAAGCGAGAGGCGGCCAAAGCCGCGTCCACATTTCGCTCAGCAGCCTCGGCATCTGCGACCTTTGAACGGGTATTCGAGAGGGTTTGGTCGCGGGTCAGATTGTCCTTGCGGTCGGACGGCGAAGAGCGGCGTCGACCAAAAAGACCGCGCGATCTTCTTACCGTATGGCCCTCATCAGACCGCGGACTGCCGCTGCGGTACGAATCCCGAGACTGGGGCAAATTCGAGCCAGAACGGTCTTCGACTTCGGTATGTCCCGGAGAACGCGACCTGGGAGAGATTTTCCCGCGGCTGCGAATGGGCGGGGTCACTGATCGCGCAGTCGACGATGTATTGTTGCGACGGGAAGAGAATAGTGAGAACAGCGGCATTTTCTTGGTGCGATTAAAGGGTGACAAAATGACGTGTCAGAGAGTCCACCTAGATTGCTTTTTGAAAACCCATATTTATATGCAATAGCCCGAGGAAGGTACGAAGACTATACGAAGGTGCACCGATGCCATCAATGGTATCCGTTGACGTCAGTTCAGTTGGAGCATGGAGCGAGCGGAGCTGCGAGCAGGTAGTGAACTGGACAACAAGGTGATACCTAGTGGTGCAGTTCTGGGGCAGTGCTGGGTCCGTGCGTGGGAATTTGACTGAGTCTCGGCGGAGTTTGAATGAGCGGCCTTTCCTGAGGGCACACCTTCTATAAAAGCTTTCCCCACCCCCCCTCATCAAGCCGGACGTCGCCGCCGTAGTGCTCGTCCTATCCAGCGCCGTTTTCTTATTCGAAAATGTCTAATAAAATAGTGGTGAGCCAGTCAATGCCATTTGCGCTTGACTAGTACAAAGGATGACACCCATTCTCCGTCAATGAGCCCGGCATCTATCGCTCCGTCATAGACGAGGTTATCGCCTCGATTAAAAGTGACTTTGATGAGTACGGTGTCAGCGAGGACGTTCTAGCTGAACTCCAGAGAGTAGGTTATCTTTCCTTGCTCTTGTTGACCGCTCTATGGTGCGCTTCTCACCGCGCCCACCTTCCTTCAGAAATGGGAGGCCAAGGTGATAGCATCCCACGTCGCCGAGTTCGAGCCCCCGCCTGCACAACCACCTCCTCAATATCCTCCGCATCCCATGCATGTCATGCCGCAGCATTACTCCGCTAACCACCACTTTGTATCACAACCAGCGACAGTCGCGAACATGATCAAAAAGGAGCCTGTTGACAGCCGATCCATAATGAGTGGTCAATATATGCCGACCATGGCCAGTCCACAGATTCCCATGCTGCGACCCCCACCAAATACGCTGTTGACCTTCCCGGCTGGTCCGAGTCGGCCAACAGTACCGGTTGCATCACCGGCACCAGCCGCCCATCCTCCCTCGGCATCGCAACCTGCGAAAGCGCCGCAGCCACCGCCGTCTCAGCCACAATCACAGACGGCGCGAATTCCGCAGGTCGATGGACCCTCATCGTCCAGTTCAGACTCGTCGTCGCCACCTCCACAGCAATATGCACCCCACTCGTCGCACCCATCTCTGCCGCAGCCTACGCAAAGCTCTACTGCTAGCGTCGACGAGGAGGCCATCAACAGTGACTTGGATGACTCTGACTCTGAAGGTGAGGAGGACCCGGATGAGGGTCCAGGCGTGAGCGACATCGTGTTTTGCACCTACGACAAGGTACCTGGCCTCGTTTCACATGTGAAATGTTTGTTCTAATCTCGATTCCAGGTTGCTCGGGTTAAGAACAAGTGGAAGTGCATCTTGAAGGACGGCATGATCCACATCAATGGCAAGGATTACCTTTTTGCAAAGTGTACAGGGTCAGTTCTACTCCTCGATTACAGCGATCATTCATTGAGCCCTGACGTTTTGGTCCAGGGAGTTTGAGTGGTGACGGAATTTTATCCTTCTTGCTGCCTGTCCACGTGTCATTTCTTTGTTGGTCAATCGTTCTTCCTGTTCTGCGCTTCCTCGGTCCCTGTGCATCCTCATATACATTGAACTATTATTACTCTTAATATTCACTTCTCAAGCAGCAAAGGCGAGGCATTTTTACTAACGCTTTCGTTTCCATCTTTGGCTCATTGAATCCATGTTCTCTGAATGTGGTACGCGGGTTTATTGAATGTTTGCAGTGAGAACGTAAACATACAACCCTTTTGCACCCCACATGAGATGGCATCCTAAGCTACGAGGAGCCAACACACACAGGTCAATGTGTTATGTACATGCGGGGAAGTATCCACTAGTCTAGATATATGTATACAGATGTGGACGTCCTAAGTTGTCACAATACAGCGCATCTTCCAGGATGAAACACGTAAAGTGCTGCTTCTCAAACAGGTCGCGAGAGTCTTTGTACGACACGGTCATCCAAAGGGTCCCGTCTGTATGGATGGAAGCGCTTGAGAGATTCCAACGATGCAAGGGCCATCGAGTCGATAGTGCCGTCGGACTCACGAATGCCGTGAACAGGGACGGACTCGTACTTGCCATCCCCATCTGTCGGAAGAACTACGGAGAGCCGGTCTGGGGAGAAGACTGGGGTACGGAGAGCAACTGGACCAGGAGCTGGTGAGTCGCTCTCTGAGGACGACTGCGATTGAGAAGACGCAGAGAACTGGCTGTGCGCATGTGAAAGGGCGGGGGAAACGGTCCGATAGTGTAATAACGACTGTGGTGAAGTTTGGAAGCCTGATCCATAGACATATAGTTGTGATTGAGCGGGAGAATGATGGAATGATGAATCCCCGTTTTGTGAAGAGACAACCACGGGATAAGGATATGGGGATTGACAAGCATGGTCCGGAACAAATGGGGGTGGTGGTGGTGGTGCCGGCCAGTTGTACCCTCCAAAAGACGACACAGGAGACTGCATATGAGGGGAAGGTGGTACATGGTAATTCTCGGGATGTTGTGGTGAGGCGTATGGCTCTCCGGTGTATATGCGCGTGTATGCATCGTGTTGTTGGGTGGTGGGAGGGGCCGCCGAGTTTGGTGGTAATCCCGAATAAGGTGGCTGGTTAGTGAAGAGATCTGGTTGGGAGTACGTGTTTGCATTTGGAGGTAAGCCCTGATTTTGTTGAGGTGCGGCCGATTGTGCGGGGGCTTGTGGAGGAGGGTGACTCGCGGTCGAGCTAGGACCAGCGACGGAGGCGATCTGCCCCCCAGGCTTAGCGGAAGAACTTGCTGTGGGTGACAGAGAAGGAGCAGCATCTGGTGCATTGGCAGCAGTGTTAGCTCGTGAAGATCTTGTTTTCGTCCTGCGAGAGCTCTTGAATAGGCCCTCAGGCACGACGAGATCTTTCAAGACAGGAATGTCATCCACAGTGCCGAGGCTGTCGACAGTGGCCTGTGTGAAATATGCGGCTAAAAATCGTGAGATACGGATGGGCGAAGGAGAAGAAAGTGATGCACTTAGGTGCCATTTGCGTTTGTTGCTCTCGTTCTCGTTCAGATAAACTGAGTAAGTCTGTTTCACATATGGGTCCCAATCGCGCGGAGGTTGTCCGTCACTTTGGAGAATGACTGATGGATTGAACCACGTTTTCGATCCACAAGAGCAAGAGCGACTAACCTGGCTCTCTCTCCATTCTTGTTCTTAGGAGGCTCCCACTTCTCGTAGTAGAATAGGAATTCCTAGAGAGATTGGTGAGCGACTGGATGCAGCGATGCGAGAGATATGAAGCACGTACGTCTCGGACACGGGAAGCAGACCAGTGACGGCCTTCAGTGAAACGCTCGATGCCGATTCCGGTGATTGCATGAGGACCTCTGTCTTCCCATGCATAACAGTAGCCAGAAGACAATGCTTCGCGTTCCTTGGCATCCAGACGCCTGGTGATCATTGGCAGTAGGCCGAGATAGACGGCGTAAAATATTTTGTGCACGTCTGCGGTGCTTCTGATGCGAACGTTTGTACAGGAAGGGACCTGCATCGTCGGTGAATGTGTCGTGGCGGGATGAGGGAAGGGAAAGGAACGCGCTCACTGTCGAGGGAATTATAAATAATGCCTGTTCTGTGCAATTTGAATCCGAGCAAGTGGGGTTCAATCCCCGCCGTAAAGTTATCCATTAATTCTAACCATTTATCACTCCCTGAGCCGTGCGTTCGGTGCCTTTGCTCTCTCTCTGTGTGCATATCGAGATTTCCAACTCTTTTAGATCCGTTGCCAACAACTCACCCTCTTCGCGTTCTACTCTCTCACTGTACCATGTGCCCACCAACCTGACCCGCGGTTCACCCACCCAATTCCTTCCCCTCTCTACTGCGCATCCAATCATCGTCACATCACCGCGGCCACGACCAGACTCGCTCTCCGCAAACATCCGATTTCTCTATTTCCGTGCAAAAGACGAATGAGTGAGGGACCAAGGGAACGAGGCCAAACAACGAGCCCAATCCACTACAGTACCTCGAATTTTTTAGTTTATTACTTGATCGCTCCCCCCCATGTGTTAACACACGCTCTGCAAAGTTACTCCGCAGAACGTTTGATCTTTTCCTTTTCTCTGATCCATTTTAACCACCCCCTGGCACATGGGTACTCTGCCTCCAGAGCCGAGACCTGGTCAGATGCTGTCAGCCCACTGTCCCCGAGCCTCGGCACGTCCTCATATGACGCGCGCCACCATCACCCACAAGTGAGGGACCTTCTTCCGGACCTTTCCGCCACAGCTCACGAGACCCGGCCGGATCCTCGGTTCCCCACCCCAGTGCTTACCTCAGCACCCAATTGAATCTGTCGCGCGGCAGTCTTGGATTTACCCCTTTCAATCGATGCCGGGTGTGTGGCCTGAGTCTAAACTTTCTTCATCCACTCCTGTCGTCCGTGTCTCGCCTGTTTCCCCGCAGTCGTCCCGAGCGCTCCAATGGATCCAATCTACACACTGTATAACTCCTTCGTCTAAACGCCAGTCTAGATCCTGCCCTTGATTCAGGGTTATGGTTCTTACTTCATGAACAATGTGCACGTCTATTATTGAACTCCTGTGAGATCTCGTGGACGTGATCAAAACGCTGGCCTTCCAAAATAGGCATCGATAATTGCACCTTCCAAGCTCAAGCCGAAGATGTATTCCCGACTCTGAACCAAATTATGCGACCCACTTGATGCCCCCGACGCGTTTCCAGCCGGAAATCGTTGCAACCGCGCGAATCCGGATTATCCCCTAACTAGCCAATGTCCACAGCGCTTCTTCTTCTCACCACGAAGGCGGCGCTTCACATTGACCGACGCCGACGCTCGGTGTTAAAGCTCACGAACATTTCCCCCATTTAAAAAAATGCGTAACTTTTTCGTCCAGTAGCAAAACATGGACAATATCCCCGAATCTTGACCCTGATCCCCGCGATTGCGAGGGAAACATGAGGTGACAGTGGTGTTGCGCGACGAAAAGGTCCCGGCCTAGCCCCACTTCCCCCGAGAAGTTGGGTTTCGCCCCCGTTCGGATCCGTTACTGTAGCAAAAAGAACGAGTCCTCCTCTCGCATGACTTCCTTCTTTCCTACATACACCTCGCACTGTTCCGTCTCCGTCTGATCGAGGATGCGGCTACATGTGTTTGGGGGTCATTGGCAACCAGGATCGTCGCCCAAGTTGCCCCTTTCTCTATTCCTCCATCCTTTCCCCCTTTTAGCTCCGAAAGGCAAGCAAGGTGTTGATGCATGGTATCGGCCAAAACGAGTCCCATTGGCAGAAACCGATAAATCACCTTCGTACGGCAGCGATCCATCTTGTCATGGCCAGGTCCGTTCCGCGGGCCACTGACGTCGTCGGTGCGAGGCACCCCAACGAGGCTATACTTTCCCACGGCGGCGCAGCGCAAGCGAGGGGGCCCGTTAATAATTGTGGGATTGTGTATGTGTATGTGATTTGTGAGTGATAGTGGCAAAACAAAGCTCGATCCGAGTACACACTAACACTCTCACGGGCGACTTTTTTCACACGTCAGTGGTGATGGCAATCGTCAACAAAGTTATGTCATTCCGCCGAGTGGCTCATTCGCTCGGTGCTTGGAAGCTATCCGGACACGGACACGGTGGGTTCGTCGGCCTCGGCCGCGAATTCCCTGCAATAAGGGCGCAGGGGCGTGCAATTACGTGGTCTTAGACGTGGGTGCACACGAAGGTGCGTCTATAGCATATATGCATATATATTCAAACCTTTTTTTTTTCTTTTCCACTGTTATGTATCGACAGCGCAACGGCAAGGATCGTCGTTGGCGTCTCCTTCGGCTATGTTACATTCATTACAAGTCACTGTAGTAACGGGACGCCCGTCCGTCATAACGCGTAATTGATTGCGTCCGCCTCGGGAGGTAGCGAGGCTGTTACCTGCTTCTTGGCGTTGGGCCAGCGAGCGAGCGAGCGAACGCGGCCGCCAAAGATGGCATTAATTAGCGATGGCATCGCGTTCGTCGGCGACTGAGTCGAGAACAAGTGCGATCATTGCGATCATTATTGCCCGCTGCGCATGGTGGGATCACAACCGGCAGAAGTGACTCACACACACCTTCAATGAATACAAGTAAGGGTAGGTAGGTACGTGGGATGAGGGCATAGGCACGGCGGCCAGACACGATATGCTGGCGACTTTAAGTTCTTTCATTTAAAAAAAAAAAGAGGGTACTTTGTAGTCAAGGAGGAGACATGGAGGGGTGGGGGCCGGGACAGGTGATGATTTGTTTGGGTTTGGGCCATTTGGGTCTAAAATGGTGCACTCCCCTCGTTCTCCTTTTGGGAGGATTGGGCGCGATGTCAGGAGCCGGTTTAAAAACGCTGCGGTTTGCGCAATCGCAGTAAGGCAAACCCAGCCCTGGAATACGAGAGAGCTTCAAGTTGGCTTAGACCCGTTTTGATAATGATAAAACATATTCCATTTCGTTTGAATTAATTTTTTCCCCCATGACACTCCCAATTTTGAAATTTCTCGACGACCCTGCTTACGACTTTAGTGTTGTGGGGCGCATCACGCGATGCAAGGGCCCCCGAGCCAAAAAAAGAAAAATACCAAAAACGCAAAACAGATTATTACGTTGTACGCCATGTGACCCCCCATAATTTGACCTCCCTCGTCAGCCTCCGGTAATTTACGCGAAAGTAACCCCACGGAATCGGAATTAACATCAATCACAATACGAGCATGGGCCCTCCGCAGTGACATGTAGCGAAAATACGCGATCTATGTTCACACGAGACATATAGTCGAGAAGGGGGTGGGCATTGCAGCAATTGGAAGCACTCAAGGGAATTTTATGATACATACTTGCTACACGGCTCTGCCAGAAAGAGATGTATAGTAAGAAAGCACATGGAGCGGATGTAGGGGTCGTGAACAGAGTGTAGGGAAAACGTCTTGAAAAGAAACTCTTCGCATCGAATAACACCAACAGCGACGTACAGAAAATTACCGGGGCAGCAGGATTGACAGAGAAACAGTACAGGTGTCCAGAAGATATGTGTGCAGATGAGAACGAAGAGCAATCGTTAGGAAGATGATGATCAAGAAACAGTAAAAGAACGCAGAGCACGATCATCGATGGGATGCCTCTTGGGTATATGAGTTGTTTCGAGAAATGCTAGTGGCGCAAGAACCTGTGCGCCATCAGAGGTGCTTGAAAAGCGACTACCCCCAAGTTTTCCATGTGTCGAGCCATGGGGGGCCTTTGGCCATGCAGGGGGATCTAGAGGCGAGGGGTGATGTCCATTGGATGCCAGATAAGGTGCATATTTTGGGGAACGAGCTTGATGAGATGAGTACGGGCCAGCGTTCTCTGACGTATCCTTGGGGCGTCCTTTGACGCAACGCGCACTACGGAACTTCCCAGGAGGAACTTGAAGGCTGGAAAGCTCCGGAAAGTCGTCTATGGTGTAGAGATTGTCGATGGTCTCTTGAGTAAAGTATGCGACTGCAGAGAGAACATCAATCGCTTGAAAGGCGCCGATAAGGAATTCAAACGCACTAAGATGCCATTTTCTTCGCCCCCTGCCAGTAAGGTCTACATATACAGAGTACGTTTGTTTTATGAGACGCTCGCGAGGGCGTCCGTAGTATGAGCCAGGAGGGAGATGCAAGCTGAAACTGAAAAAAAAAAGATATAAGCGCTTCGTGATGCGTATAACTTGTAACAAGAGGGAGATAGCTCACGGCTGACCAATAACGTCGAGCTCCACGTCAAGCTCTCTCTCGCTGTAGAACAAAAATTCATCTCTGGAAGGTATGATCAGCGTTCTGGAAAAGTGAATACCAGGTGTTTCCAAATACCTGACGCGAGAAGGTCCCCATCGTATACCATCTGTCCATCGCTCAATACCAAGCTAAAAAACAACAACAACAAATGTCAATGGTTGCAAGTAGTGGCGACAAAGATTGAAGGCGCACTCCAGTAGCTTCGGCGTCTGGGCCTCTCTCCTCCCAAACATACACCGAGCCGGACCGAATACATCGCCTCTCCTCGCTATCTAACCTTCGTGATACTATGGGCAAGGCGCCCTTTGATACTGCGTAAAAAATGACGAGAGCGTCCGAGACTGATCGAACGCGGATATCGGTGCAAGTTGGTCGTTGCATAAGATATGTGAAAGAAGGGGTATCAGGAAAAGGAAATAAGAGTGGGATGGGAAGGAGTGAGGTGAAGAGGTGAGGCGGTGGTGGGGGGAGATAATTACAAACCGGTGGTGGAAGGTTTAAGTATATATTTCTAAACGCGTTTACGGTAAGCGGAAAAAAGCGCTTGAGCGAAGCGAGCGTGATTGGATGGGGTATCGTTCCGGATAAGAGAGCGTTCCATGAATGTTGAATTGGCAGCCCCCAGACAGGAGAAATGACCAGTTGCCATTGGCGGAAAGAAAGGTGTCGTGTCTGGAAGGTGCCATCATCATTTGCTTTTCATTCGAGCTGCGAATCAAACTCTATACCTTTAATCAGCTTTCCGTCATGCCGCTATCCGACTATCCCGATCTTAGTATCCCACCTGCCTCCATCCCTCCTTAATCATCATCATCCATCATCCACCCATCAACACGGAGAACACGGCTTAGTGTGCCACTAGTACATGCCGCAGCCGCAAATTCAGGCCCATTCAAACCATCATCGCTGGGAACTACCCCTGTTTAAAGCCGCAATATGATAGATCTAGCCGATGATGACCAGTCCCCCGATGCGGATGCCTTACTTTCCACGTACTGTATTGTCTACGGATAAGTGTTCCTTCCCACCGCTTGAACGCCTCTCCCTACAGCTTCGAACATAATACACGGCCTTTCAATACTTCCGAGCAATCTTAGGAGGAAGGTCTCCAAACAAACAATTACGTCAACCTGCTTCTCAACTCATGTCGGAGACGAGGAAAGGTATCCGTGCCCCCCCCCACTTACAAAGCAAAGGAATGCACATAATAGAAGCCGCAGTCGGCTCTCGCCGCTTGGCATTGGCACCGCCAAGAAGAAGAATAGTCCTGTGTATCTTGTACCGTGCTCTGTTTTCTCTGTTTGTCCTGTCGGCGCCACCGTGGAACGCATTCATCGTCATATCGATAGCGTGTCCGCCTGTCGGAAGCTTTCACAAAGTAATATAGATCGCATGTGTTGTGCCATAATATTAGTGTGAGAGATAGGACGGCTGATGGACGACTATCAAATATAGATCGGCGATCTACCAACCCCAACAGCACTGTATCTCGGCGCATGTCTACGAATCACCGCGGGCGTTGGTGATTGGGGACATGTACAGGTTGCGATATGATAGAACGATCACCGCTTCGGCACTCTCGGAACATCTGTGCAGGGACACACAGTGGCAGCCGAAGTACCTTCCCCCTCATCTTACTCGATGGGGTTGACGATGGAAATTTCGGGCATCGATGGAGAGGAAGTGCCTCATGTGCACGTGCCTGGGACTTTGCGCAGTGGCGAGAGCGAAACCCAGAGGTCACGTGTGCAGGTGGCAATTCGGGTGTTGTGCATACATCTGACATCTGACTCGTCTATGCTCGCCGTGAGGACGAGCTTTCCTATCCTCCGTCCTCGTCGTTCCACACGTCAATCAAAATCCTTAGTCCAAGTCATGGCCCATGGACAAACCAATTGGAAACCGCCAGCGCGTGTTACAGGAGAACCTGTCTTGAAAGTGTATAACACCTTCACAAGAACCAAGGTTCGTCCATTCCGAGCGTGTTTAGCCCCATTCGACTTCTTTTCTTTTGTTTCAGGACGTATTTACTCCGTGTAACGGGAGACGTATCAAATGGTACAACTGCGGACCTACTGTGTATGATGCTGCTCATATGGGTCACGCAAGGTATGTCCGCTCTGCCTCTCTGTGACCGCAAGCCGACAAATTCCTCCGGTTTCAGAAACTACGTCACACAGGACATTCTACGCAGGATCATGTCTGACTACTTCGGATACGACGTCCACTTTGTGATGAACATCACCGACATCGACGATAAAGTTGACATTCCCATTCCTTCTGACATTATTCTTCCTTGAGATTGATTTAGATATATAGATCATCTTGAGGGCAAGGCAAACGTATCTCGTCAACAAGTTCAGATCGGAGGCTACATCTCTCACCCAGGAATTGTTGGACCAGGTCCGGTCCTCTTGGGACGCATATGTGCATTCCAAGGTAAGCAAGGGGCTACCCGGCGAGGACAATCCTCCCGCCGGGTCGGAGTGGGAGGCTTGGCGTGGACTAGCCATCAAAGCTGCCAACAAGACTTGGAAGAACGAAGCGCTAAAAAGGGACGAGAAATTCGACATGCATCTCGTTGCTGCGGTGCGTTCCCTTCCTTGTCGACCGGAGCCACCATTTGATGCAGCCACATTAGTCCCGCGCTTATGAGGCCATTGAAGCAGCAAACAATCATTTGAAAACCGGCCAGACAAGTATAGAGTATTCCCAGCGGCTCGTGGACGATTCGGCCGACGTCCTCGCACCGGCTCTTGATAAGAAGGTGCTTCGTCTGTCTCATGTTATTCGCATTCTAAGGATTATTAGGATGGCGCATCAGTGACTGATCCATCACTATCCCGTTCTTTGGCCCGGTTCTGGGAAACAAAATTCTTCGAGGACATGGCTCGCCTCCGCGTCAGAGAGCCAGATACACTTACTCGCGTTACTGAATATGTTCCCGAGATCGTGGCATTCGTGGAACGCATTATACAAAATGGCTACGCATACGAGGTCACGGGGAGTGTCTATTTCGACACAAACAAATTCGATTCCACCGAGAACCACGCTTATGCCAAATTAGAACCGTGGAGTAGAGGGAATAAGGAATTATTGGAAGAAGGGGAAGGTAGATACGCCCCCCATAAAACATCCCGTAGCTTCGCTTCTAAACCCTCATCCAGGCGCTCTTTCGAACACTACTGGTCGCAGATCCACGGCGGACTTCGCTCTCTGGAAAGCATCCAAGCCGGGCGAGCCGTTCTGGCCATCACCATGGGGCCCAGGACGTCCTGGATGGCACATTGAATGCTCTGTTATGGCGTCCGCCATCCTCGGGGACAATATAGATGTCCATTCGGGGGGGATTGATCTGGCGTTCCCGCATCATGACAATGAGATCGCGCAGTCGGAGGTAACCCGGTCGGATTTGGTCACACGAAGTCGTGTTCAGTTTTTTGTGTGTAGGCTTATCACGAATGCAACGCCTGGATCAACTACTTCCTTCACACCGGACATTTACATATCGAGGGGTTGAAGATGAGCAAGTCCCTCAAAAATTTCATTACTATAGATGTAAGTGTCTGGTCTCCTTCACGCATTCGGTAGGCATGACCCTGTGCAGGAGATACTGCAGAAGCACTCAGCGCGTCAACTGCGCCTCGCCTTCCTTACTCAGCTCTGGAATTCTAAGATGGATTTCTCGGAGTCGCTTATGGCTGGTGAGGTGAAGACCATTGAGACGACTATGAACGTACGAGATTCAACTCAGCGGCTAATTTCGCGAGCTTACGACCCCGAAGAATTTCTTCACAATGGTCAAAGCTCTGATCAGCCAAGTCCGCGATGGGCAGACAGTTACGGATGGGAAACACCAGTATCATGGCCCTGAACGTGCCTTGACAGATGAGTCCGTAATACATTATGTTGCCTATTTTTTCCTACTTATCACGGCATCGTGTCAAAGATTGTATCAAGCCCAAGATAGATTCCGAGAAGCCCTTTGCGATTCTTTTGACACCCCAAGGGCGGTTAACGTCCTGCGGGACCTGGTCTCCCGTACCAACGTGTATATCAACTCACGTGCAAACGAAGTGGACGCCGGCATCGTAGAGTGTGTAGCGCGATGGGTTGGGGGCATGCTTAGGATGTTTGGGCTCGGGGAGGGGGACCCATCGGAGCTTGGATGGGGCCAACCGTCCCATGATGGCACCACTTCCGTGAACGTGAGTTGTACGCCTCCACAATCAAATCTTCCGTCACCTAAGCAACTCCGATACGCGCAGCGTGAAGAAGTGGTTATGCCGTATCTGAGGGTCTTATCCTCTTTCAGGGATGGGGTGCGGGGGCTAGCCATCTCGAAAGGGGACGGCGCAACGAAGGAGATCCTTGCGTTATGTGACAAACTGCGTGACATCGATCTCGTCCCCTTGGGGGTTGCTCTGGATGACCAAGAAGGTAGATCGTGTCTCGACTCTTGATTGTGTCCAACTGAATAAACTTTTCTCTCTTAGATGGTAAAGCGCTGGTAAAGTTGGTCGATCCCGCCGAACTCATTAGGGCACGCGAAGAAAAGCGAGCAGAAGGGGAAGCCAAGACAGCAAAGAAGGCCGCGGCGCAGGAATTAGAGCGGCAAAAGAACATGCAGAAGATGGAGAGGGGAAGCATCCCACCCGAGCAAGTGTTCAAGCCACCCAATGTCCCCGAGGGTGTTTATGGCAGTTGGGATGACCAAGGAGTGCCATTAACGGATGGTGAGGGAAAAGAGCTTAGCAAGAATCAGGCGAAGAAGGTGCAGAAGGGGTGGACGACGCAGAAAAAGCTCCACGAGGAGTACTTAGCATGGAAAAAGGAAGTGCGGTGACATACCCGACTCATTATGCATTTGACACATATTCGGATCGTCACCACCTTTGTAGAGTAATCAATTTCGTGTCTTTGCGGCAGCCGCCGTCCATTACTTGCGTCAATCTACATTACCAATCACAGGCGTCGACGACCAGCTGAGCTATCTTCTCCAAACCGGTCCTATCGTCATCATCGAACCCGCTTTGCGCCTGGCAGTCCAGATCAAGGACGCCCAGACCCACTTCTTTTCCCGACGATTTCAGGATCAAGGGACAGACGATCTCACTCTTCGTATCCCCATCGCAAGCGATGTGTCCCGGATACGCACCCACGTCCGGAACAACGATGGTCCTGCGAGACAGGAAGGCATCCGCGCAAACGCCCCGGCCCCGTCCGGCGGTGGTGTCAATGAATTGACAAGCAGGTTTGCCGCAGAAAGGCCCCAGGAGCAACCGGCTGCTGGAGGGATTGGAAGCAGCGCTGTGATCCATACGAATCTTTGGAGTCGGAAATAGGGAGGGGACGACGTAGAATCCTGGGAGAAGTGTAAGTTATTTCGAAGTGAGGTGGGTTGGGGGGATCTTTTTTTTTTTTGATTCCAGTTGGCAACCCGCGGTCTACGGGAAGCTTGGGCTAGGCGCGCGGGGAGGGGGGGCGAGGCGGGGCGCGTGTGGCGAACGATGGTCGAATAAAGGAGAGAGGCTCACCACACCAATTCACGGAGGAAGGACCGTCTCCGAAAGCGGGGTATGAGAGCAAAGAATGATAAACGAGAGAAGACGTGTTGGCGAGATTGGTCACCTGAATTATGATAAGGACGGTGCACGGCGGCGGACGCGGAGGAAGGGACGGTAAGAGGGCATGACAAAGGTAAGGAGAAACGCGGTGAACCGTTTACCCAGTGTCTCTGACCATCGAGCAAAGGAACGAGCTGAGAGATGACGTATCCCCAGAACTGGGACTTTGTATGAATGGAGGTGGGGATCAAGGACGAATCTGCGTGGTGCGGCATGACGGCTGTGTTGGGGGTGTCCAGTCGGTGTCAGTCGAGGTGGAATGCGATAATCTTTCCAACTGATAAGATCTTACAAATCAAATTATGTAACTAATATGCCCATCAAACGGTCGAAGTCGAACCAACGCTCGTCGTCAAAGCAGCATTCATCCCTAAAACCAAACATCGACTTGATAAACTCGGACGGACACGTTTAGACACGCTTTCGGATTTTTTTTTGTGACATGGCACCCTATCTTGACACCGTTTCCGTGCGTCTCAACCACAGCTGCATTCGCTAAAGTCTGACCCCGTCTTATCTCAGTCCTTCGCGGACGTTCCCATCACTGATGAAGGCGTCGACACCCTCGCCTTCTTGAAAGCTTCCGACGGCCTCGTCGGTCTTTTTGGTGTGTATCACCTTTGCACATCGTTCTTCCTTCTCGCGTCGAGCGATTTTTTCTGTATCGAGATATCCTTGGCTCCACCGCATTCGGCGTCGTCCAATCCGACCTGAAGGGCAATATTGCGGTGAGAGCGGGTTATAGCACCCTGGTTATCCCGTATTTTCTTGAACCCATGCCCCGGGACCCCTTTTGCAGAAAGTTCGCGCCCGATACGATGAGACGCCTACGCTATCGAATACCCTGGAAAAACTGGTAGAGAACGAGAAGGGGGAGAAGAAGAGGAAGGCGACCGAAGGCCTGATGTGGCTCCTCCGCGGTCAACAATTTACCTGCAAGGC
>Ga0307510_10003086_pt1 | contig 19251 bp, 17 predicted proteins | sample 12_EM_MG_FD_207224 | JGI IMG/M metagenome (GOLD analysis project Ga0307510, IMG submission 207224) | Populus trichocarpa ectomycorrhiza microbial communities from riparian zone in the Pacific Northwest, United States - 12_EM | ecosystem: Host-associated > Plants > Roots > Unclassified | place...
AACCCATACCCATGGGTAGGGGTATGGGATTTAGTAAACCCTTACCCTTAGTGAGGGGTGTGGGTTTTGGTGGGTATGGGTAAGGGTACAAATTTATAACCCATGGGTTACCCACGCCATACACTATCCCTTGAAGTACAAGTCCCACTGCCATTATACAAATCTGTGCACATCGCACCTTAGGGTCCTTGGCCCTTAACATCCAAGGACAGTAGTTAAGTTGTCCTTTTGTTATTATCATCGTCATCGTTCAAGTTCTGGGATATCTCGCATTCGTTTTGGGCCGCGTATGTAGAAATTTTCATGATCCCACGAATGGAAACATGGAATTAGATCCAGCAGAAGATCGAAGATCGGTCGCGATCTTGGCGGTGCTCCCAAATGGCCCGTCTATCCCACCTTTTGGCAGTAGTCCATATGGCTTATAGTACAGTTTATGATAGGATGCCGAAGACGATGATAAAGGGATACCCACACCACCAGATTATATACCCGGTACAGACAGATTTCGTTAACCTTGGCATCGGGCATGGTTGCGCTGGGCGGGCGTCACCGATCCATCCCAAGCTACCACTGCAGTATACCTGGTGACGGATGAACTTAAACGACTGGTGCGCATAGACAGGTATCGAGAGTTCCAACCACTACCGCGTCCTCCCTATTCGTTCACAAAGCTCAAAGGTTCTCTCGAGGCACGCACGCACACGCGCAGGAACTCTGCATCGAATATCAATACATGTCAGTGCAAGTGTGGGTACATCGCGCGACAACACATGGACACTGATATCTCGGTGCAACACGGGGGAATGGGGACGGGGAGCGGGGAGAGGAAAGGGATGTGGGTGGATAACGGAGAGGAGTGGAGAGACAAGAACAACACAGCAATTGGAACACAAGAGTGACTAGATACGACACGCTACGCCCGCGCACGATACTCCGTCCAAAACCGATCCACGAACGAGGCATCAGTCTATTCAATCAAACCACGCGAAATGAATGAAGCGCCACAGATGAAAGAGGGAAAGGGACGTACGTTGATCAGGCTGAGTGCCTCTCTCACAAATTCATTACGGTCCGTCGTCGCCAACGAGCCGTTACCGTTCGAATGGGCATGTACGGCCTCGGCGATCGCAGCGCTGGCCGCAGATCTGACGAGCGTCACTGCGCCATCGGTCTGCACCTGCGTCGTGGTGGGTGTTGACGAATTACCATTGGGTCCATTGGGGACAGACTTGGCCTTGGACTTGGATTTGTTGTTGCTGGCCGGACGGAGGTGTCGTTGACGGTCCCCCCAGCGGATGATGATGGCTCGGGGCTTTTCGTCAGCGCAGATGCAGAGTTAGGTTGACTGGGCTTGACAGATGATCCAGCGCCCGATTGCGCTTGTGGAGAAGGCAAAGCTACTGCCGACCCACGCGCGCCTCCGAGTTCGACGGCAAGATGTGCCAGTGCCTGTGTTTGTGACGGTTTCCCCAAAATCTCTGGCGACAACCCCGGGTCGAGATTGGGAGTAATGCCCTCTCCGGGCACATCCCAAGAACGTTCGATTTCCTCGCGCTCCCTCGCCCTATCCTTCTTCGAGTGCTTCGCGCCGTTCCTTCCGTTCGGTCGGCGGCGTTCGAACGCATCGACGTCGCTGAGTGCGCCGGGGTCGGCAAAGTCGAGCTCGACGACATCATCACGGTTGTCGAGTGGTGCGCGTGGGTATGGCCACAGGGACGACTCCTCATGGAAGGGAACAAGTGTACGAGGCGCAGGGGAGGTGCCGATACGAGGACCGGGTACAGTAGGGGTGGGCGCGGGCGCAGGAGCGGGCGCCGCTACGATTGGAGCTGGTTCGGAAGGAGCCGGCACACAAGCCGGGACGTACACTGCCGCAGTTGGCAGAACCGACGGCGCGGAGTAATGGGATGGCAAGAGGGAGGTGGGTTGGCAAGCACCTTCTCTGACGACGCAAAATCCACGCAGCGGAGGGCGCCACGTGATGTCGCCGAGCTCGTGCCTCCTAGCCCAATTTCCACGCGGCTGCGGTCGCTCTTCAACTAGCGAGTCGGCATCATGCGGATCGTTGCTGCTCACCACATCACCCTCATATCACCGCTGCGAGGATGCGACGCTGCTCATGGGACTGGGGGATACCGAGTAGCGCGGAGATCACGTCTTGCGTGAGAATCTGCGGGAGCTGTGACGTTGTGGGCAGCAGAGAGTGGATGAGTCGTGCCGCAGCACGATAGGGGGGCGATATCGGTTCGGAGGACTCGGGCTCAGAGAAGGATATATCGCTATGCTGATGTGCTTGGGCGAACGCTAGACGCGTGGACGAATGTGCAGGCGGTGGTGGAGAGAGCGGCGTCCGAGCTCAAATGATGCGGAAGGGTAGGTGTTGGGCCCAGGAAGGAGCCAAGTAGGAGGAATGCGGCACCGAACCGAGGAGAAGAATCCCTCTACTAAGGTTAGAAATAGGGGGTCAGATGCGGAGAGTCGGAGACAGATGCGGAAGCGGTGGAGAAGGTCTCCTCCAAGGTTGACTGAAAGGGATTGAGTGGCGCGCAGAGCAAATAAACTGCACGCGAGGGCTCACCTCGATGTTGCATGTCCCTCTATAACTTCCTCGTCAGGCTCGTGATGGACTGGTTTTCGTCCTTCATGTGAGCGTGGTTTAACTTAACTTGAAGGCGGGAGCGTGCCACGTGAGATGTGTGGTAAGTAATAGGAATACGTAATACAAACGCCGTCCGCTCATCGACGCCGCGAGTTGTGAGTTGATTTACCGATGGAACCACCATGCATCATGGGCTCTGAGAAGTACGTCTCATGTTCCTCCGATGTGCTTCCATGAAAAGACCCAGTGTATAACTGATCTTGTTTTGATATGTCCTACAACTCTTCGGCCGTTATTATCTCACAATGAAGTGATGACTTCACCGACCACACATCCTACCCCTCCCTGGTGTCGAGTACAGAGGATCCAAATCCAGAAGAGGGAGCTATACACTGCAGTGCGTGGTCAACCATAGCCCCTTGTACGGCGTGATTACTGAGACTGGTTGATGTAGGCCCACTTCACCAACAGGTCACAATGGGAACCCTCCCTGATGACATTCTCCTCAAAGTATTCAAATTCCTCGTTGATGAAACAGAATACGATTTCTACCCATCCGAGGAGTGGCATACGCTGGTACATGTATGCCGAAGATGGAGAAATTTGGCGTTTACATCTCCACGTCACCTCAACCTGGTACTTCTTTGCCAATCTCCCTACAGATCGGCGAAGGAGATGCTGGATGTCTGGCCAGAATTACCTATATACATACACGACTTCGGCCACTCACAGAAGGAGGCTAGAGACGATCTCGTTGCCGCACTCAGGCTCAATCATCGAGTGTCTGGGATCCGCTTCGTTTACACTTCAGGTTCAGGATGGGAAACATTTGCGCCACTGATGCAACTTTCTTTTCCTGCGCTGACACATTTATGGCTCCAGCCGATTTTTTCAGAACCTGTAATTTCTCGTTCTTTCTTGGGCGGATCAGCTCCATCTCTACGAGTCCTCGTCTTGATTCGCATCCCATTTCCACCGTTAGTGGAAATACTTTTATCTGCCACCAATCTTGTCCGCGTTCGGTACGAGAACATTCCACGTTCTGGGTACATTTCTCCTCAAGCAATGATCACCGGCCTCTCCGCGCTGACCCAGCTTGAATCACTTTCCCTTACATTCCGATCACCCGGAGATCTCCCAGACAGGGCAATTCGAATTCCACCTCCGCACACCCGCATTCTCCTCCCTGTTCTCACCGATCTTTCCTTCGAGGGTGCTCCTGAGTACATGGAGGACCTCGTGGCCCAAATTGACGCCCCTTCACTAGAGAGTGTGCAGATTACATTATTCAATCAGGAAGTCCTAGAAGTTTCAGAGCTGGCAAAGTTCGTCCGTCGTGCAGACAAGCTCTCATTACCCCATCAAGCAGAAGTTATCTTGAACTCTCACTCCATTTCCATCAAGCTTTCACCGGAATTACTATTAGGGAAATTTGATCCTAAAACTCTCGTGCTCTATCTCACATGCAACGAGTCAGTTTTGTGGCTGTCGTATCTTGCGCGGTTCTGTGCATCATGCTTCCCTGCCCTCTCCCCTTTTGAATCCCTCTACATTGATGTTTCGATGTTATACCCGTTGCAAGACGTCATAGACCGATGGCTGGAACTTTTACGCCTTTTTACTACTGTGAAGAATTTGCGCCTATCCAAAACTGTCGCCCCCCGTGTCGCACAAGCCCTGGGAGGGCTTCCAGTGGAACAGCTCACGGAAGTGCTACCAGCGCTGGAAAATGTTTTCATATCAGGGCTGGAGCCTTCTGGACGTATTTGGGAAGCAATTTCTAAATTTGCTGATGCGCGACAGCTTTCCGGCCACGCTGTTTCTATCCATGATTCGGAGGGAGATGTTTACTATGTGAAGGAAAGGGATTGAGGGGTCAATGATTGATATACACTTTCCGCTTTCCCTTCCATAAAAATTTGGTCACACCCACTAACTGCTAGCGTTTCTCCTCTACACCTTGTTTGGTTCTCGAGACACCAGTTAAGCTGTACATTTTTGTTACCGTCATCGTCATTGATCTCATTCAAGTTCTGTGATATCTAGCCTTCGTTTTAAGCCGTGTATGTAGGACTAATAATTTTCATGATCTCACGAACGGATACTTGGAACTAGATGCAACAGGCGCTGATCGATGATCAGTCGCGATCTTGGCCGTGCTCCCAAATGGCCCGTCTACCCCACCTTCAGCCGGTAGTCCATTTGGCACGTATAGTATGGTTTGTGATGCCGAAGGCGATGACAAATTGGATGCCCACAACCGTCAGATTCCATGTCCGATGCAGACAGAGCTCGTTGAACCTTGGCATCGAGCCTGGTTGCGCTGAGCGGGCGTCACTGATCCCAGTCCTATCGCACGTTAGCACCAGGACTTGTGCTTTGGAGAATTGGAGGCGGGATCGTATAATTTTCGAGGATATTTAACGATATTAAGAGTCCCAACCACCACCGCGTCCTCTCTATTCCTTCACAAAGCTCAAAGGTTCTCCCGAGGCATGCACGTACACGCGCAGGAACTCTGCATTGAATATCAACACATGTCAGTGCAAGGTAAGTAGGTCGCGCGACAATACATCGACACTGATATCTCGGTGCAACACGGGGGAACGGGGACAGGGACGGGACGGGAGGGGGGGAGGATAAGGAAGAGGAGGGAGACAGGACAACGCAGCAATTAGAACACAAGGGTGACTAGATACGCTACGCCACGCCCACGCACGATACTCCGTCAAAAGCCGATCCACGAACGAGGCATCGGTCTATCCAATCGAACGATGGGAAATAAATGAAAACCGCCACAGATGAAAAGAGCGAAAGGGACGTACGTTGATCAGGCTGAGCACCTCTTTCACAAATTCGTTCCGGTCTCTCATCGCTAGCGAGCCACGGCAGACTTGACGAGCGTCGCTGCGCCATTGGTCTGCACCTGTGTCGTGACGGGGGTTGACGCTTTGCTATTGCTTGTCTGGCTCTTGATTGAGGAGATAGCGCTAGTTGGTGAGCGGATCGTTGGCGGTGGCGGGTGTCCGTCTAACTCTCGGTGAGCGATCTGGGCGCCGATGGCATTTGGCCATGTTAAGGCGCTTCGCGATGAATTCAGGATAGGAGCGATACATCAAGTATTCTCCTTCAGCCGCTTGTACTTCGTTTTCGGGATAGATGGGATGGATGTAGTCATGCATCCCTGCACGATTGAGAATAAAAAGGCCGTAAGGGGATAGGCAGTTCTGAGAGGTTGAAACTGTGAGCAGAGGGACGACGATTCGGATGATAGGCGTTTGGTGTGCACCTCTCAATGAGAAAAGACGTACCCTCAAAACCGTCCTTTTGCCACTTTCCGTTGTGGAGTCTGCATATACAAATGTGGCCGAATTGATTGATGACGGGGACCATCGTTTTTTTTTATTGTCCATGCCCTTCAGCACAAGACATCCTAGATACATCATTGTGGATATGCTCCGTAACCAGTTGGTAAATAAGGAAAATGTATGAGGGAGTCAGAAGAGGGGGGTAATATGAGTCAGAAGCGGAGAGAACAGCGGGTCAGAGCTGCACCCATATTTCGCTCACGCGGGGGGTCAGGGCGGGGAGGCGGCAACGGGCGAAGAAGACTTTGAGTTGCGTGGAGAAAGTAGCAGAACCTGCGGCCTCCAGCTTCGGTCTGGAAAATCCTGTCGAGGGTGTGGGGGCCGAAGAATCACCAGTAAACGGTTCAGGGCGGCATGCCACGTAGGTAAGTAGTAAGTAATACGTGGAGGCTCCTTGTTCCGCTACCACCACCATGGTCGGTTTTTCCTCACCTGAGGCAAGGATGGGACTCTTGTCCCTCGAGTAACTTCGGCCCCCAACAACACTCACCTGTTAAAACCTAGCCCTACCAGGCCTACCCAACAGTGGATGTAGTGCTTTTGTAATGTACCCCACAAATTCCAGGAAGTCGCGTAACAATGTCCCACTCAAATTTCAAGGAACTCCTAGGCATCGGTCCCATTATAATGCACCCTCCCCTTCTCCAAGCAATGCCATTATAATATGCTCCACCCACACTCACACTTCCCCCATATTATAACATCATTGCCCTGCTCTCGTTATTGCTTCCCCAGCATAATAATGCAGGCTCATCACAATATACATTATAATTTCCTGTCCTAGGCTGCACAACTGCTATATTATAATGTACATATCCCTTTCTGAGCAATCTCATTATTATGCACTTGCCCCACATTATAACCCCCTTCCCGGAAACCCGGAGCCCGCCTGTGCGTGCCCTGCCTGTGTGTGCCCCACCCATGCGTGCCCCACCTCCCAGTAGCCTCCAGTGATGCAAGTTCGCCATCGCTCATTGTCACTGACAGCGAGCGCGCCCTACCCCGCCATCACTGCTATTTCCATCCCCAACTTGTAGCGCTGCGCCGTAACTTTCCCCGCTGCTGAGCTGGGCAGCACTGGCGAGTTCCGGGGCTCACACGTGGTCCCCGACGATGGCACTGATGCTGTGTGCGCATGCAGTGTACTGTTTGTGCGTTGTGATAATGAGGCTGCGCGGTTTGAGCAAGAGTGAGAGCGCGGGCATTCGAGCAGGCAGGTTGTAGCAGTGCGTTGTGAGCTACATCCATTGCTGTGTTGTGCCTTGGTGTTGGTGGCACAGTGGTGGTGGTGATGATTGCGATGGCAACAACGGCGGTGGCAGTGACATGCAAGAGGTCACATTGCGGAGGCGGGGCAATGCGATGGCGATGTGTGATGGCGACAAACTGAGGATATACGCAGCAAACAACGCCAGCGCTGGCACAACTGCCAAATAGTTCGCCCATATGGGGGCTGCACTGTGGGGGCGAATGAGAGCATGGGCCTTGCTGTGCCCATTAAAGTGTCTGGTGGGAGGGGTGCATCGTCCGCAGTCGCCAATGCACCTGTATCACCTGTGTCTCTGATCCTCTTGGGCTCGGATGAGGGAGAGGGAGCACTGCCAGTCGTGGGTGCTGCACCTGCCATGCCAAGGGCACTTCCAGCGTCGGGCCTGCTGGCGGGGCTGATAAAGCCACTGCTACAGCACCCGAGGTGTTGGGGCCTGGGGCATATGGCAGCCATGGCATGGTGAGGCCTGGCATGCGGTCAGCATACCACCACAAGAGGTTGAGCAAGCCCTTGTTGAGTCGGAATGAAGATGGCCTCGCAAGGGGCACCGACAAGCTGGGGTCCGAAGGAGGGATCAGGACATGAAAATAATGCGACCAAATAAAAAGCACTCACCTCTGGAGACCACAGAGAAAAGGGATACGTCGCAACATGGAAAAATAGTGACCTCACGAGGGGCGCCAATGAGCTGGGGCCCGCAAAGGGAGGGACCTGTCACGAAAGGGAAAGGAAGTGACTGGGTGAAAGGCACTCACCTCTGGAGGCCGCAGAGAGTGGATACATGAGGACATGGAAAGCAAGCAACCTCACAAGGGGTACTCACGAGCGAGGGATAGCTGAGCAAGGGCATGCCAAATGCTTTGGTGTGGAGATACTGGAGATAATCAAGGCCAGCGGGGAGGCCTTCCATTGTGGTTGTAGGTAGTGGTGTGAGGGTAGAGTGGGATGGATGTGGGACAGCAGAGCGAGGGCGCAGTCATGACATTGGACAGAGTGGGCACACTGTCATGGGTGGGCACTCACGCGTACTCATGTACTCATGTTCAGATTCTGTGGTTAAGGTTGGGGTTTAAGGGTTTGTGCGCATGTACCGTGACTGTAGTGTTACACTACAGTAGTATACATGCAATTCTATAGTCTCTCTACGTACTGAACTTGTACAGACTGCCCGCACTCTGCCCCCCTATCTGCACTCACTCACAAACGTTGACAAGATGCTTGTTCTGTGGTCCCTCCCTCAGGCTCATGAGTACCCATTACTCAGCCGCTTTCTTCCCGTGCCCTCACTGCCCCAATGTGTCCTCCTTCTACAGTCTCCAGACGGTGAGTGCCCATCATTTGTTCACTTGCTTTCCGTGTCCTGACGACCACTTTCATTCCATGCATCAGCGCCCCTTGCAAGGCCGCTTTTTTCCATGTCGCGACGTATCCCTTTTCTCTGTGGTCTCCAGAGGTGAGTGCTTTTTATTTGGTCGCATTATTTTCATGTCCTGATCCCTCCTTCGGACCCCAGCTCGTCAGTGCCCCTTGCGAGGCCGTCTTCATTCCGACTCAACAAGGGCTCGCTCAACCTCTTGTGGTGGTACGCCGACTGCATGCCAGGCCTCGCCATGCGATGGCTGCCATACGCCCTGGGCACCAATGCCTCAGATGCTGCAACGGAGGCTTTATCAGCCCCACCAGCAGACCCAACGCTGGAAGTGCCCACGGCAATGGCAAATGCAGCGCCTATGACCGGCGTCGCTCCCCTCAATGCCTGAGGGTTCGACTTCCTGTCTGTGTGGCATTCACAACTGTGCCAGCAAGCCCAAGAGCGTCAGGCAATACAGGTGACACAGGTACGTTAGCCACTGCTGACGCTCCCCCTCCTCAAGACTTTTCAGTGAGCCCAGCAAGGCTTGTGCTCTCATTCGCCCCACAGTGCAGCCCAAGTGCGGGCGAACTGTTTAGCGGTTGCGCCAGCGCCAGTGTTGTTGGCCGCATACACCCCCACTTCGTCGCTATCACACACTGTCATCTCATTGCCCCGCCTTGGCAATGCACACCCCCACTTTGTCACCGTCCACCCCCGCTTCGTTGCCATCACACACCGCCATCGCATCACCATCATCGCTGTCGCCACTGCGGCCACCAACACTATGGTGCCATGCAGTGACAGACGCATCCCCCTGTCGGGAACTCACTACTTATGGGTAGCGAGACTCGACGACGGCACGGAGTTGAAGGTGACTGATCCAAAGGAGCAGCAAGGAGATGTTGATGAGGAAGAGGCAGAAAGCGAGGAGGGGCGGGACTGTATAGTACGAGGGGCGGGCTGCTGGCGATGAGGGAGCTTTGTGAGGCTCCAGTGTGGGGGTAGACAAGAGAACAGTCTGAGGACTGTTCGTACAAATTTGCAGGTCTTATATACTAATACAGGGTGGTCTGTGCGTAGTTAAGGGTAGGCATAATATCGAGAGACAGGTGAACACGTGCCCTTTTAGGGCAGGTAGTAATACAAGAAACGGGTGAGACTTGAGCTAAGAATAGACACGAACTAATAATAGATGAACTGCGGACTGTGCCACAGTTCCGCAGTAAGTCTTGTGACTTTGTTGATTCTTAATCAACTGTTGATCGTTCCCACGGTTTTCCACGTGCCGATCAACGGATGAGACGCGCGTAGAAAGCGCGCACGATCAGGTGATCGTGTAGATGACCAATCCCTTGGTAGGTCATGTGTTAGGTTCCCACGGTCACGTGCTGTTAAGTCATGTGCTTGCTTGAGGGTTTGTAGGTCACGTGATAGGTCACGTGCTAGGTCACGTGGTGGGGATTTCCCAGGGTCACGTGGTTGAAGATTCTCTTTGGTTGCTGGTCGTCGACCAGGCTTTGTCGCGGGTTCAGGAGGACGTCGGATAGCCACTTGGCTATAGCTAGGTTTAGGGGAGGTTCTTGTGGGACTCGTAGGTGTTTGGACTGGATTTCTAGATGGCGTGGACTTCGTCCACGACAGTATTCCCTCTTTAGGCTTCCCTTGCTCCTGCAAGGTTCATATCCCCTCTTTGGATTTCTGCGCAGCTTTCTGCGTAGCTTCAAATTGTTCGACAAGTTCTTTGGCGTGCGTCAACTCTTTAGCTGGGATCCAAGTACGGTCGGCTTCCGTATAACCTTTCCAGTGGACTAGGTATTGCGTGCTTTTGCGATTTCTTGTGGGATGTGACTGGAGGATTTTCTCGATTTCATAGTGACCTTCTTCTTCTCCGACTATCTCTGGAGGGGGACATGCAAAGTTAGGTCCATGTGCGGTGGTCTCCGTGTAGGGTTTCAACAGGGAGTTATGAAATACGGGGTGTATTCTCATCTGTGGCGGTAACTCGAGCTTGCAGTTTGTAAGTGAAGCCCAAATGACTTTGAAAGGTCCATAGCGACGTGGTGCAAGTTTTGCCTTTGGATGTGTGGTCTGTAAGTTGGTGGCTTCTAAGAGTACTAGGTCATCCTTGTGGAATGTGTGTGACAGTTTAGCGGGTCCTCCGCTTTTCATTTCCCATGCTGCAAGGTATAAAGCGGCAGTAACTTCTTTGCGCATTTGTTCGAGGTATTGGACACGTTCGTCCGCGCTTTGTAGTCTGGTTTGAAGTTGCAATGGGGGTTTAAAGGTTGGGTGTATCCCATACCAGACTTCGAAAGGGGATTTATGGGTACTACGATGTGGTCGTGCGTTATGCGCGAATTCGATGATGGGAAGTAATGTGGCCCAATCATTTTGTTGGAAGTTTCCACAAATACGAAGGTATTGCTCAATTTCTTGGTTGACTCGTTCAGATTCACCATCTGTCTGTGGGTGAAATGCAGTCGACAATTTCTGTTTAATTCCCAGTTTTCTCCAAAGTTCTTGTGTGACTTGTGCCGCAAATTGTGGTCCTCGGTCCGAGATAATTGTCAAGGGGAAACCCGTGCGTTTCCATACATAGTCAACTAGTAATTGACTTGTTTGTTCGGCTGTGATTGTCTTGTGACAAGGGGCTAGGATGATAGCTTTGCTATGACGGTCGACAACTGTAAGGATACTATCATATCCATTTGATACCGGAAGGTCTACGATGAAATCCATGGTGATTGTTTCCCAGATTCCTGAAGGGATTTCATTTGGTTTTAGTGGAACCTTGACTGGAGGTTTGATTTTGGTGGTTTGACAGGTAGCGCATCCTTTGATGTACACTTTTACGAATTCTGTGATTCCGGGCCACCAATATTCACGTGTGATGAGTTCGACGGTTTTCCACTGTCCTGGGTGTCCATTATATTATCATGGAACTGTTGCACAATCTTGCGTTTCACGTTTTCGTTGTCTGGTACGTAAACCAGTCCTTTGTAAAGGAACAATCCGTTTTTGTAGTTCCAATCTTGTAGTCCTTTGGTGACCTGTCTTGGTCCACTAGTAATGAGCTTCTGGAGCTTCTGTCCCATTCCCGTAGAGTTATCATTTTTGATAGCCTCCATTAGTGCTGCGTGTAGTTCTTCATCCATTCCTGTGGGGATTGCTGTGTTATGTAGGGCTTGTATGTGGAATTGTTCTGGTTTTAACAAGAATTTTCTGGGGTCAAGCAGAACTCGTTCCGCATTTTCCGATGCTATCCCCTCTTTATGATCTGGACGCCTGGACAGCCCATCTGCTTGATTAAGCTTGCCCGGCTTTGGAATGATGATGTAGTCGTAGGTTCCCAAAAGGATGGACCACCGCGCTTGGCGACATGTAAGCGTTTGTTTGGTAGTGAAATACTTGAGATTTGCGTGGTCCGAAAAGATCTTCGTTTGGTGAACATTACCCTGTAGGTAATGGCAAAAGTGTTTCAAGGCTTGGACTATAGCCAAGAGTTCCTTGTCATGGATTTCGTAATTCCGCTCCGCTGGTTGTAGAGACTTCGAATAGTATGCCACTGGATGAGACCGGCCAAAGGCATCGTCTTGTTCAAGAATGGCTCCAGTTGCATAATCACTTGCATCCGTGATGAGCGTAAAAGGCCTGTTGTAATCAGGCAAAAGGAGTACTGGTGACGTCGTGAGTGCATTTTGTAATGCAGCGAAAGCTTCTGCTTGAGCGGTTCCCCATAGGAATGGCATGTCCTTTTTTGTGAGGTCAAATAAAGGACGGGCAAGGGCGGAGTAATTTTTGACGAAGCGACGATAAAAATTGCAAAAGCCAAGAAATTCCTGTATGTTTTTGACTTTGGTCGGAGTAGGCCAGGATGAAACTGCCTTAAGTTTGATGGGGTCCATGTGTAATTCCCCTTCCGAAATGATCAAACCCAGATATTCGACGGATGTCTGGTTAAAAGAACATTTCGCGGGTCGCAGGTAGAGATCCAGGTCCAAAAGGCGTTGTAATACCATGTGTGTATATTTGATGACTTCGTAGATGGTATGCGCAAAGATCAGAATGTCATCAAGATAGACGACAACGTGACCTGTATCAATTAGATCTGCGAGTTCTGTGTCCATGAAGGTTTGAAAAGTGGCCGGAGCATTGCATAGACCAAATGTCATGACTAGGGATTCGAAAAGGCCCATAGGTGTTTTAAAGGCCGTCTTGTATTCGTCGCCTTCGCGTATACGAATATTATTGTATCCCCATCGAACGTCAAGTTTGGTGAAGAATCGCGCTCCGAGGAGTTTATCGACAAGTTCGGGGATCAAGGGTATTGGAGCTGCATTTTTCTTGGTTATCGCGTTTAGCAGTCTGTAGTCTTGAACGGGCCGTAGTTTCCTGTCTTTCTTATCGATGAAGAAGAATGAGCATGCATCCGCTGCTTCAGATCTTCTTAGAGTGCCTCGTTTCAGGCCATCGGTAATGTATTCATGTAAGGCGACCTTCTTGGGCGGTGTCAATCGGTACACCGAAGTTTTCTTCATTGTTTGTCCTGGAATGAGGTCGATCTTGTGGTCCCATGGTTGGTGCTTTGGTAGTCGTTGTGCTTCTTCATCAGAGAAGACTTTCGCATATTTTCGAAATTCCCAAGGGATTTCCTTGGATTTAACTTGTTCTTTTGTAGCAAGACTTGTGGATACGGTAGTTCTTGCAACCATGGGGTTTTCTTGGTGGTTCCGAACTTGTAGTGATGGATTGGAACCGTGTCGTATAGTTGGACTGTGACCAACTCGGTCTTTAGACCTGGATACGTCTTGAGTAGTCGGACTGTGACCGACTCATTCCTTGACTGTCCTATGACGTAACACAGTAACATCAAGGTCTGGCATAAATTGTTCCAGATGGGCTCTAATGTGCTGCGACACATCTAGACCGTGACTTGTAATATCCAGGATATCGTCGTCTTGGGTTTCCCATTGATCCTGTGGGAGTATTTGCTGTAGGGCGGGGTCTTGGGTACGACGATCTAACGCTTCAACGTCACTGGGGTGACAATGAGGAGGGCAGCAATCAAATTTGATTGTTTTCGCGCCCCAATCTATGCTGGGATTGTGTGCTCTTAGCCAGTCCGTGCCTAAGAGTATTTCGTTTTGGCCAATATTTGTAATGGCGACTTCGACAGTTTCCCAGTGATTTGGATCAACGCTCATCCCCATTCGCAGAATGGCGGCATAGCGCATCACTCCTTGTTTGTTTAATGTTCCATCAACATTAATTGGGTACACAGGGCGATCGACGGTGTGGGTGGGTATTCCATATTTCTTGATAAAAGTGGTGTTGCAGTAGACGCCCTCGGCTCCACTGTCCAGTAACGTGTGGGCATCGAAAGTTTTCCCGTTGAGGACGATTCGGACTTTCAATTGGAAAGCAGGGGACTTTATATTCCGAATCGTATGTGGTGGTACATGAAGAATCTTGGGAGATTGGAGACGTTCAATCTTGCTAGGAGTACAACGGGATACAAATACATCTCTTCCGTAAGATGCCACTACAGAAGAGAACCGGCAAAAGATGGCGCAGTTGTGTCGCCAGTAGCGTCGAGGTCTTCAAGGGGAGTGAACGAGTTATGGAATGCGCGAGTAACTCGGCTTCCACTATCACTCAGGCTAAGTTTGTCAAGATCCTCTTCCGGGACTGTGTCGATTTGTCAGACTTTGGGGGTGAAGGAAGTTCCGGGCCTCTTCTGTCTGGGGGCTTTACAGTCAATAGCTTTATGTCCTTGTTTACCGCAATACATACAAAGATTGTTGTCAAAGCGGTATTGGCGTTGTTCTGGGGTGAGTTTCCCTCGTTTCTTAAACGGAGGGCGACGTTGTCCTTGGGTAGCGTTGATTACTGCGTCACTGTTTTCCGCAGATAATTCGCGAACATGGGGGTTATGTCCTTGACGTTGGTTTCCTTGGTTGCCCAATGGTTTGGCGTACATACGCCAGTTTCTGTCCAGGTCCCGGGCACGTTGAACCAGTTCGGCTAAAGTGACTGGTTGGGGTGACTGGGAAGCAATTTTATTGCTTATAGCTCCATTAAGAGCGTTGCGGAAGGTAAACATCTTTGTGTTTTCATCCACATTGGCGCGACGCGCATGTTGGCTCCATTCTTGGTACCATTCGTTGAATTCTCTATTCCCTTGTGGAGTAGCGTGGAGTTTGGAAAGCGCTTCCAGCTCCGTTTGAGGTGGAATAAACTGCGCTTTGAAGGCATCTTTAAAGGCTTGCCACGTTCCGTAGTTGGTAGGTTGGGCTGCAATGGCCGTGGCCATTCTATCACTAGCCCATTCTCCGGCTGGGGTGTCTCGTTTAAAGTAGGTCAATGCGGACGCTACTTTCTTGTGATCGGTATTGAACATGTCTTCGTTCACCGTGAAGTAGTTCTTGAGGATGTTCCAGAAGGCTAATGCCTTGTTTCCCTGGCCATCATAAAGTTCGGGGGCCGTGCCGATGAGACGGGGTGTGTTTGCTTGCGCCATTGGGGCTGCGACGACGGGTGGAGGTGGTGGCGGTGCTGGAGGTGGTGCTGCTGGTGGACCTGGTGCAGGTGGGTGATGTACAGCCGGCGGTGCAGCTCCTGGGGTGTTTCTGGACGGTGGTGGCGCCGGGGGCTGGGTTGGTTGTGGCTGAGGACCTGGTGTGGGTTGATGTGAACCCGATGCTTTGGTTCTAGGTGTCGGCGGGGCAGGAGCACGTTGTTTTCCCTTTGATACTGGTGGCGTGGGGATCTGGGTGGTCTCGTCTGGGGGTAGTCGGGAACTACTAGGAAACAGACTTGTTTGCAAGCGGGGTGTACTTGGTCGCGGGGTGCTCGGTCTCGTCTGGAGTTTCTGGATTGCCAAGGTAACAGTGGATTCAGCTCATTGTAGAAGGGATTCGACTTGTGCAGTGTCGTCTTCGTTGGTGTCCTTAGGTATGATTTCCTCAGTTTCTTCCTCTGATTGGTCTTCGTCTGATCCTTCAGAGGCAGTCTTTGTGGGTTCCTCTGTGTCAGAAGAGCTCGGACTTTCGAAATGTACTGTGCGATTATTGAGGTAAATCCACTTGTTCTCGGTTTTATTCCACCGGATGAATCGATCTCGATATAACGCGGTCCCTTGGAACGCGTCAAATTCTTCAATGTGATCTTTGTTCGAGTAAAGAACCCCAAGGACTTGTGCGATGACTTGTTCTCTGTTGTCCAGATATCTCCAGGAATGTCCTGGTCCGTTACTGTAAGTGGTGTAGGTCGAAAAGGCTCCAAAGAGGACTCGGTTCCCTTTATCGTTGGCGGCGAAAGCGTTGTAATAGACTGCTGGTACATGTTCTTGTTCTTCGTTTGTTAATAGGAATTTAGTAGCAAAGCGTGATTTGCACTTTTCCCACAAATTCATATAAGAGTGACAGTATATGAATTGCCTTCCCAACTATAAAATACAGTACACTGTTTTGACAGACGTGTAGACTCGGTAGAGTGTTCCGAATCAATAAGTCTGTAGTCTTCCAGTATACCTTCGTTAGTAATGGAAGTTCGGTATTTCCACAGGAAACCGTTGAACACGATGGGATGGGGTGTAACTTTGAAGAGGTCCGTAAAGAGGTGATCAATATGGACGTCTGGTCGATGTTGGAGAAGATAGAGGCAATGACACTTGAAGATACGTAGTTCTTCTTGGTTCCTAGTAGGAGTTGCCTTTGCAAGGTATGTGTCTTCAGGAAGGAAAGGTTGAAACGGTGTTCCAACTATGTGATCAAATTGTCTTGGGCGGATATCTTCTTCAGAGACAATTTGTCAACTAGGAGTACTGATGTTTGGGTACACAGGTACCTGAGGTACCGGACTATTTGGTGTCCTATGAATTAGAGGTGTTGCACAGGGTAGATGGGTTCGTCCTCTTTCGTTAGAGGGTACAAATGTTCGGTGATCCCGGGCTGGTGCAGAACGATTTCTATGCGCCAGATCGTCGGTTATAATGAACACCGTCTATGGGTCGACTAGTGACTCGTGGATCCCAGAGAAGGAGATAGGACGGAGTAGGAGGAGTTCCTGGTTGTCGGTTGTTGTCACAGTGACAAATATCGATTCCACAACCACAATTGATGGCGGTAGCTGGGGATGCGAACTGGAATTCTCTGGATCGTTGGTATTCGGATAAAGGGGTACTAGCTCGAGTGGTTCCCTCCAAGGTAATGTCTGGAGTGGTATCAACGCTGTCCCAGTAATGAGCTTGAACGTGGATATTATTCGGCAGAGCCTGAATTCTGGTAAGCTGGGCCTGGTACTCGGATTCTCGTCCCTGGGCGTTGGGCTGAGTAATGGGGAGAGTGTACTGGGTGGGGTTGATAAGCGCAAATTTGTGGTTCTGGATGGTGGTTTCCCAGAGGGCGGCGTTGAAAGAATATGAGTATTCTTTGCTATCGGTGTAGACAAATTGGTATCCGATAGGTCCTGTTGTGAGAAGTCGAATTTCGTTAAATTCCACTTCAACTTGGGTTTGCGACAGGAGAAACCGGGATAGAAATCTAACTCTATTCCCTTGTCGAATTTGCGTGATAATTTCTTCCCGAAAGGCTGGCGCGCTGTAATGCCAGAGGAAGGTTTCGTTGTAGAAGAGGCTGATTTGGTCCGCAGGAGTTCCGTTATATTGACGGATATCGGCAAGGATCCAATAAAGGAGGTTTCTTCTTGCTGCTTCAAGAAGACTTGGGAGTTGGTAATCGACGTATTGATAGAAGCGGTAGCTTCCGAGAATTTCACCAAAGGGTAATTGGTCAAGTAAGGTTTGGGCGACAAAATGATGATCGCTCCAATATGTAAGTTGAACTTGATCTCTTAAGTCAGCGATGGGAGGGAGTTGGGTTCCAACTTGAGGTTGAACTTCACTTAAGTTTTCCACTGATAAAGAAAACTTAAAACCCCTGTATTTCGCTTCTAAAGCCTTTGTAAACTTACTAAGTATTACAAAGGAGTTTCTACAGGAGGCGAAATAAAGTCAAAGGGGTTAACGGGCACCCGAGAAAGACAAGTGAACCGAGCGAATCGAGGCTGTGTACGTAACAAGTCCTCAATGTGAGTCGTATGGTTCAGAAAAAAAATACCTTCTTCTGTGAAATGTAAGTGTCCACAGAGCAAGGCAACACGTCCATCTAAAAAGTCGTAGGCAACCAAAGGAACTTGGCAACCTTCAAACTCCTGTAGCCACGTGGGGGGAAAACGTGAGAAAATAAACTTAATGGAGTCTAAAAAGGATGACTCCAAGTAGCCGAAAGGGAAGTGGGTGGAGTGAGGGTGGCGGCCAACCTTGGCGCACATGTGGACGGGGGGAAGTAAGGTACCGAAGGGATGGACGAGGACGTTATGGTAGACGGGGGCTCGGAATGGGGTGACGTACGCGGCGGGATAGTTAGCGATGTCACTGTGGAGCGGGATGAGTCGGAGGAAGTCCTTGTCTATGTATTCTTCCTGGGGGTACCAAAGCTTCTGGTCGTTCTGGTAAACGACTGTGTATTGGTGTGGGTGGTGGTCGGTGGCGGTGGTGCAGGCAGGGGCGGCGAAGAGTTGGGGAAAGAGATCGGCTGCAACAGAGCCGGACGGGTGTTCGACGGGAAGAGATGGGAGAGGAGCGGGTGGCTGCGGAGTGGGGGGATGGGGCGACGGTACACGTTGGATGGGGGTGGAGTCAACAGGTTCGGGTAATTCCTCGACAGTAATGTCGTCAAGGGGGATATGGGTGTGGAGATCGTGGCCTAAGTGGGCGTGGACGAAGGCGTCTTGAGTGGTGGGAACCGGTGGACGGTTCTCTTGCTCCTCAAGCTGGGCGATGGCCTCGTTGATAAGACCGAGGAAGCCTTCGGGAGTGGGGAAGTCGGGAGACGGGGAGCGGACGTGGTAAGTGGGGGACTGTGGGATGACGGGGGAGTCGGTCAATGGGTTGACCAACAGGATGCCGGGCGAAACGGCGTCGGTGTACCCCGGGTAACGGAGGACGGGGGAGAAGAGGATGGGGGATTGGGGGGCAGTGACGGCGGCGATGAAGGCGGGATTGTGATCCTCAACGGACGAGGTGGGGCTACCTGGGGACGGGTAGTTCCAGGTGTTGTGGGGAGAAGCGAGGAAATCGTTGATCGCCTGATTGGCGTCTTCGATGTTGCGCTGGTAGACGTTGTCAAGGTTTGACCAGGAGGCGACAGAGGAAGTGGGAGAGGACACTTCCGATGACAGTCAGCTTCAATAAGAGACTGTTCTAGTGTCGGGAACTCACTACTTATGGGTAGCGAGACTCGACGATGGCACGGAGTTGAAGGTGACTGATCCAAAGGAGCAGCAAGGAGATGTTGATGAGGAAGAGGCAGAAAGCGAGGAGGGGCAGGACTGTATAGTACGAGGGGCGGGCTGCTGGCGATGAGGGAGCTTTGTGAGGCTCCAGTGTGGGGGTAGACAAGAGAACAGTCTGAGGACTGTTCGTACAAATTCGCAGGTCTTATATACTAATACAGGGTGGTCTGTGCGTAGTTAAGGGTAGGCATAATATCGAGAGACAGGTGAACACGTGCCCTTTTAGGGCAGGTAGTAATACAAGAAACAGGTGAGACTTGAGCTAAGAATAGACACGAACTAATAATAGATGAACTGCGGA
>Ga0307510_10003088_pt1 | contig 19248 bp, 16 predicted proteins | sample 12_EM_MG_FD_207224 | JGI IMG/M metagenome (GOLD analysis project Ga0307510, IMG submission 207224) | Populus trichocarpa ectomycorrhiza microbial communities from riparian zone in the Pacific Northwest, United States - 12_EM | ecosystem: Host-associated > Plants > Roots > Unclassified | place...
TTCGGCTCGCCTTTGTTCGACATGGCCGAGGTCGATGTCGGCGCGGGCAAGACGCTTGCCATCCGCGCCAACGGCAACGGGCCGGTCAATCCCTATATTCAGTCGGTGCGTTGGAACGGCGCGCCATGGACACGGAACTGGATCGCCCATGCCGATCTCGTGAAAGGCGGCGATCTCGTCTTCGAGATGGGGCCGAGGCCATCACGCTTCGGCGCGGCAAAGCGCGATCGGCCGCCGTCATTCGGGCGTGGGCCGACCTGATTTCCGACAACGACTACGCCCGATCGGGAACCGACTGCGAGGTCGCGAACGGGTATTTTTGGACGAGTGAAAGTTGATTTCAATGAAATATGCGTATCAGCGAGTGATGACTTCCTCTCGATGGCGTGCCCCGATCGGCGGCGCCGGGGGCAGTGTCGGACGCCGGTCATGAACATCGATCTCGTGGGTTCATCGGCCGTCGGCACGTCGTCCTTGCCGTTTGCCGGCGTGGAACTGGGCGGTACCAAATGCGTCTGTACGCTCGCCCATGGACCCGATGCCATCCTGGACCTTGCCAGCGATCCGCGCCATTTTGACGGCGTGGCAGCAAACGCACGGCTTTCGTGCGCTGGGGATCGCTTCGTTCGGGCCGCTCGACCTTAGCCCCGATTCCGAACGCTATGGCAGGATCACCGCAACCAACAAGACGGATTGGCCGGGTACTGACGTCCGCGGCATTCTGTCGGCACCCTTTGCGGTGCCGATCGGTTTCGACACCGATGTCAACGGCGCGGCGCTCGCGGAAATGCGCTGGGGGAGCGGTCGTGGTCTGAGCGATTTTGCCTATGTCACGGTGGGCACCGGTATCGGCGTCGGCCTGATCGTGCACGGCCGCCCGACACGCGGGATCGGCCATAGCGAATTGGGGCATGTCCGGGTGCCGCGCCTGCCGACTGACGATGCGGCGAGCGTCTGTCGCTATCACCAGGATTGCGTGGAGGGCCTCGCCTCCGGACCGGCGTTGCTCGCCCGGCTCAACGGCCGCTCGCTTGCCGACGTGTCGCCCGAAGATCCGGTGTGGAATCCGATTGTCCACTCGTTGGCGGCCCTGTGCCATGCGCTGGCCTGCGCGACCGGGCCGCATCGGATCGCGATGGGGGGTGGGGTCATTTCGGGGCAATCCCATTTGCTCGACCGGATCAACGCGGCGTTGATCGGCAGCCTTGCGGGATACATGCCGCTCCCCGAAGGCGGAGCCTATATCGTTGCGCCGCATCTGGGCGATCTGGCGGGGCCGCTTGGTTCGATCGCACTCGCCGCCCTTGCTGCGACCACGGACGGTCCCACGTGCACACCACAATTGGATGAGATGAGTTCTCATTAAATAGCCGGCACGACCAAACCCATCCGACGGGCCAGATTTGCCGACTATATCCTCGCCTCTATCGAGCGCTGGCGTGTCAGAAATGTACCAAAGCGAACTTCAGGTTCGGAACATTGGGGAAGGGGGCTAGGCATATGACGGCCGACGTCGCGGCCGACATACGTGTCACCTGAGGACCTTGCGCGTGCCCGTCCACCTTATTTTCGGGGATGCCGATCTCTATTCGCCGCCGTCGCTGGTCCGTCCATTGCTGGAGGTGCTGCCAACGCGCTTCTGATGACGACCTGCGAGGCGGGGCAGGCAACTTTCTGAAGGATCACCCCCTCTCGCAATTTCGTTGGCGGTGCCGGCGGTTGCAGGCTTGCCGATCCGGCGCAGCACCTGCTCGATATCCCCGACGCCATAGACGCTATCGGCTGCTACACTGAAGAGTTTGCCGACCGGCAGCTTTTGGCGGATTTACAACCGAAGCCGGCTTCGCGCGGCGGAACGCATTTTGGAAAGGCGAGTTCCCTGCGGCGGACTGCCCGACTACCCATGTTCGCCTTACAATGTGCCTGCAGCTGTCCGCAGGCGGCACAAGCTGATTTGATCCTTCGTCTGCGCGGGTTAAGCATCCTACCAGCGCATCAAGCGCGTTGGTGAATAAACATGAGATCTATGCCCAGGACCAGCCTGGCCGCATCGCGCGGTGGCGGCATGCCGATGTACGCGCAGCTGCTGGCCACCTTTCGCCGGCGGATCGAAACGGGCGAGTGGGCGATCGGGGAGCGTGTGCCGACCCTGGATGACCTGACAAACGAGTTCGGCGTCGCTCGCGTCACCGTGCGTCACGCCATCGGGCTGCTTGAGGCCGAAGGCCTGATCGGTCGCTATCGTGGACGCGGGACGTTCGTGCTGAAGGCGCCGCAGTCCGCCATCTGGTACCGGATTCCGGTAAGCTGGGACGAACTTGTCGGCTTGACGCCCGACATCGACTTCGAATGGCTTGACAATAACCCTGCCGAAGTTGCGCCCACTCCATTTCACGGCAAGGGCGAGGTCGCGGCGGAGTACCAGTTTCTGCGGCGGCGCCTGTTGCGGCATCATATCCCGTACTGCGTCGGCATCACCTATATCGAGCGCACGGCATTCGACGCGATCGGGACGCAGGGTTTCGGCGCGCCTATCCCGCTGGCGATGCTGAATACGCATTTGAAGGGCGGAATCGGCGGTGCGGAGCAGACCATCCGTGTCGGCACCGCCGAGCTGGCGACAGCGCGTCTTCTCGATCTGCCGCCGGGATCGCCGCTGATGGTCGTGGCGCGCAGTGTCCTCGATGTACGCGGCGTTCTGGTCTACGAGTCGCTGGGATATTTTCGTGGCGATTTTGTCGAGGCGCACATGCAATTACGCTGAGTTCCCCGCATAAAATATTGATAAATATCAGTATTCCAAGCAGAAGTGAAATTTGTTTCTAAAGTACTATACATAGAACTAAGTTCTGATAGAAGCCTTGCCAAGCGCTGTGTGCGTGGAGAGGTTCAAGATCACGATCCTGCGATGCCGGCCCTTCCGGGGCTTGCGGGAGCCGCCCGAGACGCAGGTCGCGGGGGACAGGACGTGATGTATTTCCCCTTTCGTGACGCAGCCGACAACGGGAGCGGGGTGCGTCTTGGCTTATATCGGTACGGACATCGGTGGCACGTTTACGGATCTCGTCCTGCTGACGGACGATGGCGATGTGCGTATTTTCAAGGCATTGACCACGCCTGACGACCGCACGCGCGGTGTGCTGGACGCGATGGACATCGCCGCCGAAGCGACGGGTCGCTCGCCGGCCGAGCTGGTCGCCGAACTCAAATATTTCTCGCATGGCACGACAGCGGCGACCAACGCCTTCATCGAGCGCAAGGGCGCCAGGACCGGGCTGTTGACGACGCGCGGGTTCGAGGACACCCTGCGAATCCAGCGCGCTATGGCCGGTTGGGTCGGCCTGCCCCTTCACGAGATATCGCATTTCTCGAAGCGTCGCGTGCCCGATCCCATCGTCCCGCAGACGCTGACCGAGGGCATCGGCGAGCGTGTCGATTACAAGGGCGAGGTCATCATCGCGCTCGATGAGATCCAGGCGCGGGCAGCGATCCGCCGGCTCATCGCGGGGGGCGTCGAGTCGATCGCGGTCAGCCTGTTATGGTCGTTCCGGAACCCGGCGCACGAACGCCGCCTGGCCGAGCTGATCGAGGAAGAAGCGCCCGGGCTGTTCGTGACGCTGTCGTCGGAACTGGTGCCGATCATCGGCGAATATGAGCGGACATCGACGACCTCGATCAACGCCTATCTCGGCCCGGTCATCCACCGTTACATTAACGGCCTCGAACAGGCGGTGCGCGATCATGGTTTTGACGGGCCGATTTCGATCATGGAATCAGGCGGCGGCGTGCTCCCTGCGTCCGAGGCTGCTTTCCAGGCGGCCAACCTGCTGACATCCGGCCCGGCTGGCGGCGTGCTTGCCTCGCAGAAGCTGGGTGACCTGCTCGGCTACCCCAATGTGCTGACCGCCGACATGGGCGGCACGAGCTTTGACGTCGGTCTGATCGTCGATGGTCAGCCACTCCTGGAGACGGTGCGCGAGGAGGGGAGGTTCCACGTCGCGCTGCCCTCGATCAAGGTGACCGCGATCGGCGCGGGCGGCGGTTCGATCGCGCGCGTCGAGGACGGTCATCTCGCGGTGGGACCGGAAAGCGCCGGATCGACGCCCGGACCGGCCTGCTATGGCCGCGGCGGCACCGAGCCGACGATCACCGATGCGGACGTGGTTCTGGGCATCATCGATCCGCGCTATTTCCTGGGCGGCAAGATGGGGCTCGACGTCGATGCCGCGTACGAGGCGGTCCGCCGCCACGTCGCCGAGCCGCTGGAACTGAGTGTCGCCGAAGCGGCGGCCGGCATCCGCGAGATCGCCAACAACCAGATGGCCGACCTGCTGCGTCGCGTGACGTTACGGGCTGGTTATGATCCGCGCGACTTCGTGCTGATGGCCTATGGCGGCGCGGGCGCGACGCACGCGCATCAATATGCCGAGGTCGCCGGGATCGGGACGATCGTCGTACCCAAGACGGGGCCCGCCCATTCGGCTTACGGCACTGTCACCGGTGATCGCCACCGGTCTTTCTCTCTCGCGGTCGGCCAGCACGCGCCGGCACGGTTCAGGCGCGCTTCGGACCATATCGACCTCAAGGCGATAAACACCGGCTTTGCATCACTGGAGGCCAAGGCGCGTGACGCGCTGGGCGACGCGGTGAACATCCATCGCTTCGTCGGCATGCGCTTTCGCCAGCAGGTGCATGAGATCGGGGTCGAGGCGCCGCCGGGCACGCTGACCGCAGCCGATATCGACGCGCTCGTCGACGCATTCGAGGTCAAATACGAACGCATCTACGGCAAGGACACAGCGCTGCGCATTTCGGGCGTGGAATTCACCGTCGTCCGGGTCGAGGGCACGTCGCCGGTGATCCGGCCTGCTGCGCGCGTCGAAGTCGCGGAAGGCCGGTCGAACATGCCTGCCGACCGCCGACAGGTCTATTTCTACGGCAGCGGGTTCGTCGACACGCCCATCTATCGGATCGCTGATGTCGGCCCAGGCCATCCCATCGTCGGTCCCGCCATCATCGAGCGGCCCGATACGACGATCGTGGTCGGTCCGAACCAGACAGCGGAGATGGAGAAATACGGCAACATCGTGATCAGGATCCACAACGCATGAACGCGCCCACGAAACTTGAGCCCGCCACGACTAACGCGAGCGCCGGAATCTACGACTATGCGCGACAGGAGGTCGATCCGATCACCTTCGAGGTGATCCGCCACCGCCTGCTGTCGATCACCGATGAACAAGCATCGACGCTCGCGTCGGTATCGGGATCGCCGCTCGTGAACGAGGCGACCGACTTCAACACCGGCTTGTACCGCGCGTTCGGCGAGGTCGTGACGATGGGCAAGACGGTGACTTTCCACGCGGCATCGCTGTCGCTGATGGTCGAACACGTCATCGCCGATTGCGAGGATACGGTCGGGATCAATCCGGGCGACATGTTTATCGTCAACCACCCGCACAAGGGTGCGCTGCATTGCCCCGACATCGGTGTGCTGGCCCCGATCTTCGTCGACGACCGACGGATCGGCTGGACCGGCGGATGCGCCCATCAGCTCGACGTCGGTGGCATGGTGCCCGGCGGCTTCGCGTCCAACGCCAAGGACATCCGCCAGGAGGGGATGTTGATCCCGCCGGTCAAGATCATCGACCGCGGCGAGATGCGCTCCGACATCATGAACTTCATTACCGGCATGTCGCGGTTGCCGACCAATATCGCGCTCGATCTCAAGGGGCTGATGGCCGCCAATCACGTTGGCCTGAAGGGCGTGCTCGACACCGTCGCCAAATATGGTGTCGATACAGTCCTGACCGTGATGGACGGCATGATGGAGCTGTCCGAAGTCAAGATGCGCAACCGCCTGCGCGAATTGCCCGACGGCGTATTTCGCGCGCAGGCCTTCCTCGACCATGACGGCTTCGAGAACAGGATCTACAAAATCCACGTCGAATTGCGCAAGGAAGGCGACAAGCTGGTTTTCGACTATACGGGTTCGGACGATCAAGCGCCGGGCTTCGTCAACGCGACGCGGACCGGGCTGCTTGCCGGGATCTATGCCGGCATCCTGCCGATCATTGCTTACGACTTGCCGTGGAACCATGGGCTGTTCAAGCCGCTGGAGATATTGTCGCGCCAGGGGTCAATCATCTCATGCGACTTTCCCGCGCCGTGCAGCCAGGGACCGCTCGGCGCGATGTGGCTCGTCGAGGTTACGACTACCGAGGTCATGTCCAAGCTGATGGCGAGCCACCCGGACTATGTCCGCGAGGCGCAGGCTGCACCGGCAAGCGGTCCCGACCTGTTCCACATCCACGGCAAGAACCAATATGGCGAACCGGCGACTGCGCCGATCCTGGAGGTCATGCTTTCGGGCGGCGGGGCCTATGCGCACCGCGACGGCATCACAGTGTCGGGCCAGCGCAACATCACCGCGGGCAAGGCGCCGAATGTCGAGGCAATCGAGATCAAGTTACCGGTTCTGTACATGTACCGTCGGATCATCACCGACAGTGCGGGGGCGGGTCGGCACACTGGCGGTCTGGCGGCGGGCGCGGCGTTCTTCCTGCACGACGTCGACGAGGTCGAATCGCTGGTAGCCTGCCACGGCTATGAATCACCGACTTCGCGCGGGCTGTTCGGCGGACTTCCGAGCGGCTGCAATCATCGCCAATTCCTCCAGCGCAGCAATATCCGCGCGCTGCTGGCGGACGGCATCATGCCGGGCAGCATGGCCGAGATCACCGGCGAGGAAACGGTGTTCGACGCCAAGCCGCCCGAGTTCTCGGTGCATCACGACGACGTCTATGAGTGTAATCCGACTGCCGGTGGTGGCTGGGGCGATCCGATCGAGCGCCTGCCCGACGAGGTTGCCGCCGATGTCGCACATGGGGCTTTTTCGGCGGAAAGCGCGCGGGACATCTTCGGTGTGTCGTTGAACGAGACGGGTTTCGCCGACGAGGACGCGACCGCCAAACTGCGCGATCGGATTCGCGCCGACCGTATGACCTGGCCGGTCGACAAGATGCTCGGCACGCCTCCCAACCTGTCGAAGGCGAGCCGTATCGCGACCGTCGGCGACGTGGCGGAGGTCATGGGCACTGATGCCGGTCGCTGGTTCGTCTGCACAAACTGCACGACGGCGATCGCCCCGGCCGAGGAAAATTGGAAGGACTATGCGCGCCACAAGGCGGCGACTCCAGCCGATCTCGGCCCGAGGGTCCGTATCCACGCCGATCTGGAAGTGATGCGGCACGCCTGCCCTTCGTGCGCGCGTCAACTCGACGTCGAGGTGAAGCGTCGCGGTGAGGCATCACTGTTCGATATGGAGGTCGCGGGGTGACGACCGACATCGACGCAGGCTGGGTCAGTTTCGAGCGCGATGGTGACACCGTCCGCGGCTATCTAGCGCGGCCCAAGGGCAACGCGGTTGTCGGCGGCATCGTCTGTTCGCCCGAGAATCTCGGCCTGACCGAACATCGACAGGAGGAGACGCGACGGCTCGCGGCTGAGGGGTTCGCCGTGTTGGCGATCGATCCGTACAGCCGGATCGGCGGCAGACCCCCGCAGGACTATAGGGACGCCGAGGAGCGGCGTTCGAAGGCGTTCATCGCGGCCCGCGACGAGGTCGTCGTGCCCGATTGCCAGCGCGGGCTGGAATGGTTGCGCGACCAGCCTGGCGTTGACGGCGAGCGCATCGGCGCACTGGGCTATTGCCTGGGAGGGGGTACCGTCCTCGCCTGGGCGGCGCAGAGCGGCGACCTTGCCTGCGCGGTCGTCCTCTATGCCTTGCCGGTCATTCCGGGCCGTTACGTCATCGACGGGCAGGAGCGGTCGCGCCTCGACCTCGCGCCGTCGATCGCCTGCCCGATGCAGCTGCATTTCGGCGACAATGACGAAGCGATACCGTTCGAGCAGACGCTGAAGCTGAAGGGCGCACTGGAAACGCTCAGTCCGCAGCCGATCGAGTTCAACGTCTATCCCGGTGCGCAGCACGCCTATATGGACAGTACGATCCCCCGCTGGCACTCGCCGGAGGCGTCCGCGCTGACCTTCGAGCGGTTTATAGCCTTTTTTCACGAGCATCTCGATCGGGCGGCACGCTGATGAGCGGCTTCGTCTGGTCCGCCGCGACATCGCACACGGGAGCGATGATGCGCGAGCCGAAGGGCGAGCCCGAAAGCCGGGCGCGTGCCGAGCAGGTATTTGCTGGCTTTGCCGAGCTGGCTGCGTCGCTCAGGGCCGCGAAGCCCGATGTCATCGTCGTCATCGCGACCGACCACTTCCTGACGTTCGATTTCATGAACCTGCCGATCTTCGCGATCGGGACAGGCGAACATTTTCCCGGCCACGGCGAATTCGGCGTGCCCAAGCGCGATTATCGCGGGGTCGCGGGCTTCGGCGAGGCCGTCCATCGCGGGGTGGTTGAACACGGGTTCGATCCGATGAGCGCGCGCGAGATGCCGCTCGATCACAGCTTTTCCTGCCCGCTCCAGCTGCTGATGCCCGATTTCGACGTGCCGGTGCTACCCGTCTATGTGAACTGCACGGTCGATCCGCTGCCGTCGTTCGCGCGCTGTCGCGATTTCGGTGCGGCGCTGGGCGACGCAATACGCGCACAGACCATCGCGTCGCGGGTCGCGATCATCGGAACCGGCGGCCTCAGCCACTGGGTCGGGCTGCCCCGGACAGGACAGATCAACCAGGAATGGGATCGTGATTTCCTCGATCTCTACACCGCAGGCGGTTTTAACGAGATCGCCGGCTGGTCGTCGGATGCGGTGAGCGAAGAGTCAGGCAACGGCGCGGCGGAAATCCGCAACTGGCTGGTCGCCGCCGCGGCGGTTGGCGCGATCGGTGCACGTGAAATCACCTACCAGCCAGTCGAGGCGTGGGTCACCGGCATCGCCGTCACCGAGCTGATCGCATGAGCCGCGCCGCGCTTGACCGGTATCTGTTCCGCTTCGACAAGGAGCCGACGCTGCAGGTCGCGCGCGCCGAAGGTGACATGTCCGGCTACGACCTGGACGCCGATGAGCGTCGCGTCGTGCTCGACGGCGATCTCGCGACGATGCTCGAATGGGGCGTGCACCCGCTGCTGATCCGTAATTTCGGTGCGGCGATCGGAGTCAAGTATATCGAGGCCTATGCCGCGCGAGGGTGGACGCCATGAGCGATGCTGTCCGCGACCTGTGCGCGAGGATCGCCACCGCCAACCACATCCTGGCGGGGGAGGGCGTGGTCGATGCCTTCGGTCATATCAGCGCGCGTCATCCCGAGGACCCGGGCCGGTTCCTGCTGTCGCGATCGCTCAGTCCGGCACAGGTGACGCCGAGCGACATCATGACCTTCGATGCGGAAGGAAGGGTTGTCGGCGAGGACGATCGCACACCTTATCTAGAACGCTTCATCCATGCCGCGATCTACGCGGCGCGGGCGGACGTGAACGCCGTGGTGCACAACCACGCCCACGACCTGATCCCGTTTGGCGTGACCGGCACGCCGATCCGCCCGCTGATTCACCTAGCCGGGGCAATCGGCGGGGTCGTGCCGATCTGGGATATCGCCGATCGTTTCGGCGACACCAATCTGCTGGTGTCCGACATGGCGCAAGCGCGCGATCTGGCGGAGGCTCTCGGCGGTAATGTCGCGGCGCTGATGCGCGGGCACGGCGCTGTCGTCACCGGCGGCAGCGTGCGCAATGCCACGCTCCTGTCGATCTACCTCCAGGTCAACGCCCGGCTCGACCTCGCCTCGCGCCAGCTCGGCGAAGTTCGTTACCTGTCCGACGGCGAAATACAGCGGGCGCCCGAGGTACTGTTGATCGGTCCGCCGGCGCACCGAGCGTGGGACTATTTCGCAGCACGATGGCGAAGCGGGCCAGCCGACTGAACACATTACAAAAATCAAAATAGGAGGGGATCAAGATGACCAAATTTGCCAAGGCTATCGGATTAGCGGCATCAACTTTGACGCTGTGCGCCGCTGCAGGCCCGGCATTTGCCCAGACCGTTTCGGCCGGGGCCAAGCCTGACGTGCCGCAGACAAGCAATCAGACCGGGATTGAGGACATCGTCGTTACGGCGGAGCGTCGGTCCGAATCGCTCCAGCAGACGCCGCTGTCGATCCTGAGCTTCTCGGCCGCCAGCCTTGAGCGCGCCAACCTCCGCGACCTGAACGACCTGCAGAATTTCCTGCCGAACGTCTCGATCGGCGGGTCGGTGCCGGTCGGCAATTCGGCACCTAATTTCAGCATCCGGGGCGTCGGGCAGACGTCGGGCCGCGCCAATAACGAAAAGGGCGTCGGCCTGTATGTCGACGACATCTATTACCCACGATCGACTGGGGCGATCCTCCAACTCCAGGACGTCGAGCGGATCGAGGTGTTGCGCGGACCGCAGGGTACGCTGTTCGGCCGGAACACCACAGGCGGTGCGATCCGCTACATCACGCGCAAGCCCACCGAAAGTTTCGAGGGCCACATCACGGGAACATATGGCAGCTTTGACCGGACCGATATCGAGGGACTGATCAACATCCCGATCGCGGATGGGATCGCGTTTCGCGGCAACGCGGCAATCTATAAGCGCGATGGCTATGTGCGCGTCGTCGGTACCGACGAGACGCGCGGAAACCAGGACGACTGGGTGGTCCGCGGCACGCTGCGGCTGAAGCCATCGTCGGACCTGACGATCGACCTGGGCGGAAGCTATACCGAGAACCGCAGCAATGGATCGCCGACGGTGATCGCCGGACTGGGGCTGATCCAGCCCAATGGGTTCGCGATCGGCCCGGTGCGGGCGTACAGCCGCTTTCTGGTCGCGCAGGGACAGGATGCGCTGGTCGCTAACGACCCGCGCATTCTGTCCCCGGACGGTTATTCAGTGCGCGACACCTGCATCCTGGACCGGGTGACCCAGAACCCGGCGCGGTTCGGCGATTCGGCGACGCTGCTCACCAACGCGATCCCGCAGAGCCAGCTGTGCGACTATTACCGCAGCACCGAAAACACCTTTCTGTCGGTCGACATCAACCTGCGCCTCAGCGACACGCTCGCGGTGCGGTCGCTCACGGGTTACAACAAGGGCACCGACATCGATCAGGCGGACTACGGCCAGCTCGGTGCGCAGACCAACCGCACGACCAACTACATGAAATCCTTCTCGCAGGAGCTGCAGCTCCTTGGCGACATGCGGGGTTTCCAGTGGGTCGCCGGCCTCTACTACTTCCACGAAACCCCGGCCGAGGTCCGCATCAACCGCGAGGCCGTGGTCAACGCAGCGCAGCAGGCCGAATGCTGCCAGGGGTTCGACGCCGACGTCCGGTTGAAGACCGACAGCTACGCGATTTTCGGGCAGGGTTCGATCGATCTCACCGACAAGCTGCGCCTGACGATGGGTGGCCGGTACAGCTACGACAAGAAGAGCGTCGGCATCACCAAGGTCGGCATCTTCACGCCCGCACTGCCCGTTGGAACCAACGTCCAGGCCAATAACGGCAGCTGGGACTCGATCGATTATCGCGCCACGCTGGACTATAAATGGACCGATGGCATCATGACCTACGCAACGGTGTCGAAGGGGTTCAAGTCGGGCGGGTTCAACATCGACATCGTGACGATCGGCACCGCCGCACCGACGATCACCAAGTTCGATCCCGAAACGGTCGTGAATTTTGAGGCAGGCGCGCGGACCAAGTTCTTTGGCAACCACGTGCAGGCCAACCTGACCGGCTTCTACATGAAGTATGACGACCTTGTAGTTCAGCTTGCCGATTTCTCGCGCGGCGCGCTCCAGGTGCTGTTCCTCAATGCCGGCAAGATCGACATCAAGGGCTTCGAGGGTGAGTTGACGGTCGCCCCGTTGCACGGCCTGACCCTCAACGCCAATGTCGGCTACACCGATATCCGCTATGTCAGCCTGCCTGCGGGCAGCCCGTTGCTGATTCCCTCGACCTGCCCAGTCCCGGCCGCACCGACATTTCCCGCATGCCAGGCACAGCCGCTGGCGCGCTCGCCGAAATGGACCTACACGCTGGGCATCAATTACGTGACGGCGATGGCTGGTGGCGAAGTCAATTTCAGCATCAACCACGCGTTCAAGGGCGACCAGTTCTCCAACAACTCTACCTCGAACGCGATCTTGCTGCCGTCCTACAACGTGACCAACATACGCATCGGGTATGACTCGCGCTCCTTCTGGAAGGTCGCGGCATTCGGCACGAACATCTTCGATAACTACTATCTGACGACGGGTACCAACGGGCTGACCAACGTGCTGGGCACGCTGTCGCGCTCGCCTGGTCGCCCGCGTGAGTTCGGCCTCGAGCTACAGTTGAAATTCCGATGACAAGTAGCGCGATTGACATCGCGGCACGGCGGCTGGCAGCCGCCTGGCGGAGCGGCGAGCCAGGTGCCCCCGTGCGTGACCTGATCGCGGCAGGCGATGTGGATGCAGCCTATGCGGTGCAGGACATCGGTACACGCGCACGGCTTGATGCAGGCGGCCGGCTGGTCGGGCGCAAGATCGGGCTGACCTCGCCCGCGGTGCAAAAGCAGCTTGGCGTCGACCAGCCCGACTATGGCATGTTGTTCGACGACATGGATGTGCCGCTGGGTGCGGAGATCGCATTCAGCCGGGTACATCAGCCGAAAATCGAGGCCGAGGTGGCGTTCATCCTGTCGCAGGATCTGAACGACGCACGCCTGACCACCGCCGACATATTGTCGGCCATCGATTATGCCGTGGCGTCGTTCGAGATCGTAGGCTCTCGGATTGCGGCTTGGGATATCACCCTGGTCGATACGGTCGCCGATAATGCGTCGTCCGGATTGTTCGTGCTGGGACACGAGCCGCGTCGGTTGCGCGAGTTCGATGTCGTCAACGCGCAGATGACGATGACCTGTGCTGGCAAGCAGGTATCGCAAGGCGTTGGCAGTGCCTGTCTCGGCAGCCCGGTTTCCGCCTTGCTGTGGCTCGCGCGGGTCATGGTCGAGCGCGGCCGTCCTTTGGCGCGAGGCGACCTGGTCCTGTCGGGTGCGCTGGGCCCGATGGTCGCGGTTGCGCCGGGCGACCGGTTTGAGGCGGTGATTGATGGGCTCGGTCGCGTCACGGCGAGTTTCGGAGCCGCGGCATGAAGGCCAAGGTCGCGATCATCGGGTCGGGCAATATCGGCACCGACCTGATGATCAAGGTGATGCGGTTGAGCGATGTGCTCGAGATGGGCGCATTGGTCGGCATCGATCCGGAATCGGACGGGCTGAAGCGTGCCGAGCGACTGGGTGTGCGGATCACCGCAGGTGGGATCGATGGCCTGATCGCACTCCCCGGTTTCGCCGACATCCGCATTGTGTTCGATGCGACCAGTGCGGGCGCGCACAGGCGGCATAGTGAGATGCTGATCGCGCACGGCAAGCGGGTGATCGACCTGACCCCGGCGGCGATCGGACCCTATACCATTCCGCCGGTCAATGGCGACGCGAACCTCGATGCGCCGAACGTCAACATGGTCACCTGTGGCGGCCAGGCGACCATCCCGATCGTCGCAGCGATCAACCGCGTGGCGAAGGTTCATTATGGCGAAATCGTCGCGTCCATTGCCAGCAGAAGTGCAGGCCCCGGCACGCGTGCGAACATCGACGAGTTTACCGAAACGACCAGCCGGGCGATCGTCGATGTTGGCGGCGCGACGCACGGCAAGGCGATCATCGTGCTCAACCCTGCCGAGCCGCCGTTGATCATGCGCGACACAGTCTATTGCCTGACGGAGGATGCCGATCAGCGGGCGATCGTTGCATCGGTGGAGGCGATGGTCGCCGAGGTTCAGTGCTACGTCCCTGGCTATCGTTTGAAACAGGCGGTGCAGTTCGAACGGATCGGGGACAATGCGCCGCTGCGCATTCCGGAGATGGACGCCGATTTCACCGGGTTGAAGATCACGGTGTTTCTCGAGGTGGAAGGCGCCGCGCACTACTTGCCAGCCTATGCCGGCAATCTCGACATTATGACGTCAGCAGCGCTGCGGACCGCCGAAAAGATCGCGCTGAGAATGCGCGAGGGGACACCCGCATGACCAAATTATATATTCAGGACGTGACGCTGCGCGACGGCATGCACGCGATCCGCCATCAGTACGGCCTCGACCATGTTCGCGGGATCGCAAAGGCGCTCGATGCGGCGAAGGTCGATGCGATCGAGGTCGCGCACGGCGACGGCCTGTCGGGGTCATCCTTCAACTATGGCTTCGGGCGGTACACCGACTGGGACTGGATCGGCGCCGTGGCAGAAGTCCTTGATCACGCCGTGCTGACCACGCTGCTGTTGCCGGGTATCGGCACCGTCCATGACCTGAAACGCGCTTATCAGCTGGGCGTCCGCTCGGTCAGGATCGCCACCCATTGCACCGAAGCCGATGTCGCAAAACAGCATATCGAGGCCGCGTGCGGCCTCGATATGGACGTGTCGGGGTTCCTCATGATGAGCCACATGTCCCCGCCCGAGGTGCTGGCGCAGCAAGCGAAACTGATGGAAAGCTATGGGGCAAACTGCGTGTACGTCACCGACAGCGGTGGCGCGCTGACGATGAACGACTATGCCGCACGGCTTCAGGCCTATGACCGCGTCCTGAGACCCGAGACACAGCGCGGGGTCCATGCCCACCACAATCTCAGCCTGGGCGTCGCGAACTCGATGGTGGCGGTGGAGAACGGCGCGGTCCGCGTCGATGCCAGTCTTGCCGGCATGGGGGCAGGTGCCGGCAACGCGCCGCTCGAGGTGTTCATCGCCGCCGCCGACCGCATGGGCTGGGACCATGGTTGTGATCTCTACGCGCTGATGGACGCTGCCGAGGAGCTGGTCCGCCCGCTCCAAGATCGGCCCGTTCGCGTAGATCGAGAGACGCTCACGCTCGGTTATGCGGGGGTCTATTCGTCGTTCTTGCGCCATGCCGAGAAGGCCGCGGCCGAGCATGGCCTCGATACGCGTGCGGTGCTGGTCGAGCTCGGCCGCCGCCGCATGGTGGGCGGGCAGGAAGATATGATCGTCGATGTGGCACTCGATCTGGCAGCGATGCGCGAACAGAGGGCAGCGACATGACGACGGACGAACCGACTGAAGCGACAGCGCGCCATGCGCCGGGCCTGCGCGTCGTGCTGCTGTGTGCGCTCGTCGCGATCCTTGAGGGGTTCGATCTTCAGGTCATTGGTGTAGCTGCTCCCGCAATCGCTGCGGATCTGCATATCGCGTCCGCGCAGACCGGGTTCGCGTTCAGCGCGAGCCTGGTCGGGCTGGCATTGGGTGCGATCGTCGGCGGTAGGCTGGCGGATCGACTGGGCCGTAAACCTGTGCTGCTTGGCGCCGTCGCCTGTTTCGCCGTGTTCACGCTCGCGACGGCGCTGGCGGACAGTTTCGGGGTGCTGGTCGCGCTACGCTTCCTGACCGGACTGGGACTGGGCGGGTCCATGCCCAACATCATCGCGATCGTGTCTGAGGCGGTCTCGCGCCGCCGTGTGACCTTCGCTGTAGCGGCAATGGCGTGCGGACTATCGGCCGGCGGGGTCGTTGTTGCGCAGCTGGCGCGGATTCTCGGCCCTGATTCAAGCTGGCACGTCCTCTTCGCGATCGGCGGCACCCTGCCGCTGTTGCTGTTGCCCTTGCTGGCTTTGGGGTTGCGCGAAACCTGTCCGGTCCGCGACCGGACGAATGCTTCGCGCCCTGGCATCGGAGCTGCGCTGTTCGACGGACGCCAGGCGCCGATCACGCTCGCGCTATGGGTGGTCTTCGCCCTCACATTGCTGCAATTATCACTGCTGCTCAATTGGCTGCCATCGCTGGTCATCGCCAAGGGGTTTGCGCGTACCGACGGTTACCTTGCGGCGACGGTGTTCAACCTGGGCGGCATCGTCGGTTCACTGGTGATCGGCTGGCTATGCGATCGGTTCGGCGCGCGCGGACCGATGCTCGGCGTGTTCGCCGTGATGGCGGTCAGCTTCTGGGCGATCGCCGGGGCCGGCACCCTCGGTCTGATCTTGTGGGCCTCGGGCGTGGCCGGGTTCGCCGTACTGGGCGCGCAATTCGTCCTCTATGGACTATCTCCCCGGCTGTATCCCGACGCGACACGTGGGACGGGCGTGGGCGCCGCGGTCGCGGTCGGCCGCGTCGGCGCGATCGTCGGCCCGATGCTTGCCGGGGCGATGATCGCCGGTGGCACGAGTCCCGACGCGCTGATGATGCGCCTGATCCCGCTGGTCCTCATCGCGAGTGCCGCGATGGCCTGGCTCGCCCATGCGGCGGGTGCGCGCCTCGTCGCCCAAACGAACCATTGATTTGCAGGAGACTGACATGACTCTTCCCATCTATTCGCGCTGGGTGCGTGCGAAAGGCGTTCGCACGCATTATTCCGAGTGTGGCGATGGATCGCCGCTGATAGCCTTGCATGGCGGCGGCGCTGGCTCTTCTGGCAAGTCTGGCCTCGGCCTGGTCATGCCCATGCTCGGCGAATTCGCACGAGTGTTGGCCCCCGATTCGATCGGCGGCTTCGGCCAGACCGACCCGGAGGCTTCGGTACGCTACGGCCTGATCAGCCGGGCGCAGCACACGGGCGATTTCATCGACGCGTTGTGCCTCGACAAGGTCAGCATCGTCGGCAATTCGCAGGGCGCATGGTCGGGCGTCTATTATGCCATGCTGCATCCCGACCGGGTCGAAAAGTTGATCCTCGTGTCTTCGCTGACCATTGCCGGCTCGATGGGAGTCAAGCAGGCACCGAATGCCGCGATGAGGGCGCTGATCGGATATGATGGCACGCGCGAGGGGATGCGCGGGCTGCTTGACGCGCTAATCATCGACAAGCGCCGCATCACCGATGCGTTGATCGATGAGCGCCAGCGCACCGTGGAACTGCCCGGTGTCTGGGACAGTTTTCGTCGGATGGCGGCTGCCATCGACTTTGTGAAGAGCGATCCCGTGTTGGCGCGACAGACCGAATGGCGCGAGGCATTGCCCGTGCTAACCAGGCAGATTCCCACGCTGATCATCTGGGGTGAGAATGACCCTTTCGCGCTGCCGGAGAGCGGTCGGGCACTCGCCGAACTGCTGCCCGCTGCGCGCATTGAATGGGTCCAGGGCGCGGGGCACCAGGTCCAAACTGACAAGCCGGAGCGCACCGCCGAGATCATCCGGGAATTTCTGCATGGATAGGGCATCGATGCCGCAGTCGGCGGGTGCCCCGGAGCGCATGGTGGGAATGGTGCCGGGGGTTCGCGCCGGCGGCTTTCTGTTTCTGTCAGCCATCCGAGGTCGCGATGTCGAAACCAACAGAATACCGGACGATCCGTATGAACAGGCGGTCGCCGCGTTGCGAAACCTTGCGGCAATGTTAGGCGGCTCCGGTGCGACCCTGGCGCATGTCGTCAAAGTCACCTTGTATCTGAGCGACCTCGAAAAGCGCCACGATTTTCACCGCGCCTGGCTGGAGGCGTTCCCCGTGGATCCACCTGCACGCATCGCGGTGGGCGTAGCCGACGCCAACGCCACCCCGGGCGGCAACGCGTACTTCGCGCTTGATGTCATCGCGTTATCCCCATGATCTGCTGCCAGTTTCGTTGACCGTAAGCACGTTGCCTCAGCCAAAGGCAGGCCCTCGTTTAATCACCAGACCAAGCCGTTCAAGCGATGCTAGGTATCTCTCGATCGACCGGTACGCTGACGGGCCATTTTCGGGAATCGCGCTCGTTCTTGGGAATGGCCGCAGTTGTGAAGGATATCGGGCACCGGCAGGTGTACGATATCCTTCAATGTAGGAACCCGCGGGCCGCACGCGGTGAGCTATGGGGTTTTCGGATTTTCGTCGCTCCTTGCGATCGCACGATGTCGTTGGCGCATCGGGGCGCAGATCACGGGGCGTTCGAAGCTGGCCTTGCGGGCGGAGCTGGCGAGCAGGCCGTAATGGCGGATGCGATGGAACCCACGTGGCAGGACGTCGGGCAGGAAGCGGCGGATGGTGCGGCAGCGCCGAGCCCCATGTGTGGAGCACGGCGGTGATGCCGATACTGGCGCCGAGGTGCCTGCGGTCGGCGGCGATCGTCAACATCGTCTGCGACGCCGCCTTGAACAGCAGATCATAGACCAGCGCCTTGTTGTGGAAGCCTTGACGAACTCGCAGCAAGAGCGGGTATCCCATTGCTGGTAGCAGCCTAGCTCCAACGCTGGATCGGCCGTCCCCTTCGACCCAAATCGGACGTTAATCGGGCATCATGCCTATGGCTGCATCTGCCAGAGATTGAGGCCGCGCATGCAGATGCGCAGCGGTGCATCCCGGTTCAACGGTCGACCTCACCGAATACGATGTCGAGTGATCCGAGGACCGCGGTAATATCGGCGAGCATATGCCCACGGGCCATGAAATCGACCGCCTGGAGATGGCTGAACCCGGTCGCGCGGATCTTGCAGCGATAGGGCATGTTGGAGCCGTCGGCGATCAGGTAGACGCCGAACTCGCCCTTTGGGCTCTCGGTTGCGACATAAACTTGGCCTGCAGGCACATGGAAGCCTTCAGTATAGAGCTTGAAGTGATGGATCAGCGCTTCCATCGAGCGCTTCATCTCGGCGCGCTTGGGCGGCACCACCTTGCGGTCGAGGCTTGCGATCGGCCCTTCGGGCATCGCGCCCATGCACTGCCGCATGATTCGGGCCGATTGGCGGACCTCTTCGACGCGCACCATCAGCCGATCATAGCAATCGCCCCTGGTTCCGACCGGCACATCGAATGTCATGCGATCATAGACATCGTATGGTTGGCTCTTGCGCAGGTCCCACGGCACGCCCGAGGCGCGCAGCGTGGGGCCGGAGAAGCCCCAGGCAATCGCGTCGTCGCGGCTGACCACGCCGATATCGACATTGCGCTGCTTGAAGATGCGATTGTCGGCAACCAGGGCGATCGCGTCCTCGAACAGTCGCGGCAGGCGCGTATCAAGCCAGCGGCCAATATCCTCGAGCAGCGCGTTCGGCACATCCTGGTGGACGCCGCCCGGACGGAACCAATTGGCGTGCATGCGCGCGCCTGACACGCGTTCGTAGAAATTCACAATGTCTTCGCGCAGGTCGAACAGCCACAGGTTTGGCGTCATCGCGCCAAGGTCGAATATGTGGCTGCCGACGGCCAGTACATGATTGGAAATGCGCGTGAGCTCCGCGAACAGCACGCGCAGATATTGCGCACGCAGCGGCACTTCCAGGTCGAGCAGCTTCTCGATCG
>Ga0307510_10003089_pt1 | contig 19247 bp, 11 predicted proteins | sample 12_EM_MG_FD_207224 | JGI IMG/M metagenome (GOLD analysis project Ga0307510, IMG submission 207224) | Populus trichocarpa ectomycorrhiza microbial communities from riparian zone in the Pacific Northwest, United States - 12_EM | ecosystem: Host-associated > Plants > Roots > Unclassified | place...
TAACCTTAGTAGTACTACTTTACAGATTATTTGATACTTAGTAGTCTTACAGCTAGCTGGGCTTATGTACACTTTAATTCATCAGCCTTGTTGTAATGTAGTATATAAAATTGGCGACATCGACTGACGCAGCGGCATGGCACACCTTACATCTCCCGGGGGGTTGAAAATTTGACCGTCCCCGGTCAAACCCCGTTCTGATCTGTATCGTCGTTGTCATCGTTCGCGAGGTCTTGGACCACCTCAGCGAGATCGTCATGATCGAGTATGCGCGTGACTGGGATGGAAGTACGTGAGTGGGCAAAGTAAGGGACAAGTCGAAAAGCGGCGTAGCGAAGCTTAGACACCGCTCCGTCAAGCTCTGCAAGGCGGTATGCGCCGTTGCGGGTCCTCCTGAGAACGACCATGGGTCCGACATAGCGCGGCTTGGTTTTGCGGCCGATGTTTGACTCCGTAGTGGAGTTGCGCACGAGCACAAGGTCGCCAGGTTTGAAGTCATACGCCAGGAGAGTGTTCTCGTACCGGCGCTTGAACTGGTGGACGGAGGCGAGGCGTGCCTTGAGGACGTTGTCGCGAATGGAGGTGAGATCGTCTTCGCGCATCTCGAGTTGGCGGGCGCGGATAGCGATGAGGTCGGCGGTCGAAAGCGGCTTAGTGAGGTTAGGGGCAAGAAACGTCGCGAGAGTGATGTCAAAAGGAAGGAGGGGCTCGACCCCGTGCGCCATGTAGAAGGGGGAGTAGCCAGTTGACTTGCGGATGGTGGCACGGTCGGCCCAGAAGACGTGGGTTGCGTGAGTTGGCCACTTTGAGTCGTCACCTTTGCAAGCCTTGACGAGGGAGTCGCGAATTGTCCGATGTTGTCGCTCGACGATGCTGTTGGCGCGGGAGTTGTACGGGGATATGCGGATGTGGCGAATACCATACCTGTCCGTGAGCCAGTCCAAGGCAGCGACGTAGGGAGTACCGTTGTCGGTGACGATTTCCTCGACGGCACCCCATCTGCATAAGACGTCTTCGAAAAGAAACATACCCAAGGTGCGCCCAGTTTCGACGCGTAGGGCGCGCCACTCCGGCCAAGCGGTGAGAGAGCAACGAGCCTGGGTAATGTAACGAAAGCCACCGGCAGGAGGCATGAACATAGTGTCGACGTGTACCTTGCGAAAAAGTGGGGCAGGGACGGCGACGGTGGGTGGTATGCGGATCTTGGTAGTTTGGCGGAGCTGGCATTGATGGCAGGTATTGATGTACCACTTGATGTTGTGCTCGAGGGAGGGCCACCAAAATCGATCTAAGACGGTGCAACAAGTCAAGAAGAAGCCCCTGTGGCCGAGATTATCGTGAGCGTCGCGAATGAGGGAAACACGAAGATGGGGGGGAATGTAAAGCTGATGGCGGCCTTGGTTTTGTCGGCGCCAGAGCCGGTCATCAGCGAGGAAGAACTGCTTGGCCCGTTTGAGCAGGCGAGTGCGCGCGGTGTCGTCGAGGTGGTCGGGCTGCTGAAGCGTGGAAAGGTAGCGGTGAATGAGTTTGAGTTCTTCGTCCGCTTTGTGCGCCTTAGGATTGGCTGAGATGGGTGAGTCGGGGTTGTCGAAGTCGGCGTGGGTGATGTCAGTGTAGGCATTGTCGATAGTGGTGTCGGCGGGGAGTCCTGAGGCGAGCGTCCATACTGCGGCAGCCTGGTCAGCATGGTCGGCATGAGTCAAACTCACTCCCCATAGTCCGAGGGATAGGGTAGCGTCGATCCAATCTTCTGGGTTGTCGTCTTCGCTCTCGCCGTCAGCAGGCTCGCGCCGCGACAGGCCATCGGGTCCATGGTGTTTCTCTGCGGGGACGTGGACCAACTTGAAGTCGAAAAGTAGAATCGCGGCGATCCACCGATTGATGGTGGCGTTGGGCTGAATGTCGGGATTCTTGAGCATACCTCGGACGTACTGAGCATCCATTTCGACAACGAGGTTCTTGACTCCGATGGTGTAAAGGCGGAGGGCGCGAAGGGCTCGGAACAACCCATAGAGCTCGACCTTGGCTTGCGAGTAGCGGCTCTCGCGTTCGTTCCATGAGATGGAGCCAAAGCGGGTGGGGCGGCGGCGGCCATCGGCGCACTCTTGAGCGAGGATCCACCCCACTCTGCGCCAAGACGAGTCTATTGAAAGAAACACAGGGCGATCAGAATCGTAATCGATGGAGATGAGTGCGGATGAGGTAATTATGGCATCTTTGAGTGCCTGCATGGCGGACTCATGTTCCTCGTTCCAAACGAAGGTGGTGCCTTTGCGAGTGAGGTCGACGAGGGGGCGGGCGAGTGCTGAGTAGTTGCGGATCCAAATGCGCATGAAGCCTGCGAGACCAAGGAAAGCGCGGACATCGGAGAGGGTTTTGCAAGAGGGCCAGTCACAAACGCGCGCGATTTTGGACTCGTCCGGAACGCGGCCGTCGTAGTTGCACTTGTGCCCTAGGATGACGATTTCGGGGCTTGCAATGACAAGCTTCTTCGCGGAGACCATGGCTCCGGCGCAGCGAAGGCGATGGAGGATGCGGTGGACGTCTTGGAGGTGCTCCCTGATGAATCTGCGGATTCCGGGATTCTGTGGGATGGTTTCATAGTTACCATCCTCCGTCTCGTAGCGAGTTTGAGGTCCCTTGACAGCGGCGTCGTCTACAAACGTGTGGGCAACGTGAGGGATCTTGGGGGCTAGGATGAAGGCAACGTCGTCATGAAAGATAGCGACTGCGTTAGTCCAGCCCTGTGGAAGACAAGTCAGTCGGACGGCGCCAACAGGGGATTGGACGGTGGTCAGATCTCGTGAGGCAACGTCGAGAGTCCGGTGATCGTAGCCAACAAAAAGGTCGAGGATGGCGTAGCACGCTCGACCGCCCATGGATTCTATGATTTGGTCAGTAAGCGGAGGGACACCCGAGTTGCGAACGGTAACGGTGTTGAGGGGTTGCAGATCGTGGACTAGGCGAAGGGCGCCGCTCTTCTTCTTGACGCAAAAGAAGGGTGAGCGATAGGAAGCATCAGAAGGCTCGTAAACACTGGCCGCGATCTTATCTTTGAAGATCTGGATGACTTCGTCGAGGATCCCATAGGGGATCGGGATGTTCTTGTGAGCCCAGGGGACATGCTCGATGACTGGTATCTTGACTGGGGAGAAGTACTCGTCACAGAACCAACCTCGCTCTTCGTCGGTCCACGCGAGTCCGGTTTCGTTGAGGAGGAGGATGTGCTGTAATAACTTCAGTTCCTCTGGCCATAGGAAGTCAAACCTATTGAGTTCCAAAGCGTCAAGACGTTCTTGGGTGAGACGTTGGCCAGGGACAAAGTCGGGAGGATGGATAGGAAGTGGTGGGAGAGAAAGCAGAGGGTCTTCTGGGATGCGGCGGATATTGCAAAAGTCTTCTGGAAGGGTGGTGGGAACCGGGCGGACCTTCTTGGCGACTTTCTTGTAAGCTAGGGAGGCCTCGTGGTGCTGAAGCGAAGGCGTGTTTGTGAGCGCAACCTGATAAGCGAGACAAGAAGGGGGAAACGATGGGGACGTAAGATTATACAAGTAAGATGACACCCGAAAGGCATCCGCTTGCGTCGCATGCGGCTCGTTGGTGGGAAGGCCTTCGCGATGATGATCGCGCATGACCGGGACGGCGTCGTCTTCTAGGAATGGGGAGAGGTTGCGGAGAGAGTTGGGTGAGGAAGGAGGAGCGGTGGCGATGTCGTCGGCCCATCCTTGAGGGGTGCGGGCGTACTGCAAAGGACCAATCGGGGACTCGATGGTCACGAGATCGGGCGGCTCGGAAGGCGCATCGGTGGCGATGGTGTCAGCCCACCCTTGCGGGATCCGCGCAAACTGGAGGGGGCCGACTGGGGAGTCGATGGTCGTGTGATCGAGTGGCTCCGAGCATGCGTCAAGCGCAGCCGATGACTCTAAGATCGGATCAGCAAGTGGAGGGAATGAATGATCGATAGCGTAAGAAGAAATGCGAAGGGTCGCCACATGTATCTTGCGCGGCCGGGAGGGGACGTAAACGCGATGAGAAATGTCGCGTGGGTCGTGGACTGAGACCTCGACCTTCCCGTTGGGGAGGTCCTCGATGCGGCAAAGAAGTTGGCGGGAGAAGGGGCGGCCAAGGAGCAAGCGAAAGGGGGCGCGCTCGACTACATGCATGTGCAGTTTGAATGGGACGCCGCTGACCTGCATCGGGAGGAACTCGGCGCAACCTAGAGTCCAGTTAGTATACCCGTTTGCACCTTCCATCTCTATCTGGAGTCCGGGGCTGATGCGCGCGTTGATCTCTTGCGCCAAGTCTTGTCGGATGACGACAATCTGAGAACCCGGGTCCAAGAGACCTGGCTCGGAGACGCCGTTGCCGAAGCTGATATCGATCTCTTGCAGGGGGAGGGAGTAGTCTGGTTCTGGTATACGTGTTAGATGAGGCTCTGGGGACGATGAGCACTCAGCAGTGGCCGGCGCAAGGTTGCGCGCATCCTCATAGCTTGCGACCTCGATTCGGCGGACGCGGAGACATTCCGCAATCTCCTTGCGTACTGCTGGGCTGGCGGCGTAAAGGTGTGCTGGAGTGATTTGAGAGAGGTTGCCCTGCCAGAGCCAGGTGACTAAGTCGTCGATGAGGCGTTGGTCTTCGGCATTGGATTGGTAACGATATTGAGGGGCGGGCTTGTGAGGATCGATCGGGACGGCCAGCTTCGAGGGATCGGTCGGCGCAGGGCTGTGCGGACGGGTCTGCGACGGGGGTCTTGGCGGGTTGATTGGTGTGGCCGATTTCGGGAGATCGGTCGACGCGGGGCTGCGCGGATGGATCTGTGATGAAGGCTTGGGTGGGTCGACCTGTGTGGTGCTCTGAGGGGCGGCGCTGGGCGTGGACTTCTGCAGGCTGGTTTGTTGTGAGGACGACGCTGTTTTCTGCGGAGCGGCTTCAGGCAGGCGTGAGGGCTTGTGAGCGTGTTTCTTCTTCTCCGCTGCAAAGACCTTGAATATATCGTCGAAGTCGGAGGTATCGGAGTCATCGTCCGACTCGGGAGTGAGAGCAGGAATGTCAGAGTCAATGTCGGAATCGGACTCAGGAACGAGCCCGGGCATATCAGGGTTGGTGTCGGGGTCAGAGTCGGCGGGGAGCCCGAGGCTCGATACTCCCGCTACCTGAAATATGTAGGAGTCAGCGACCTCTTCGATGTGGCTAGTGGAGGTGATAAGGGAGGCATGCTGAGGCGGGTCGCGTGCTGGTGTGGCGAAGTTTGGCGGGGTTGCTGAGGTGCTGGTCGATCTGCCGGCAAGCCAGGAGTCGATTCCCGCTTGAAGGCCGCGTCTGGTGCCGTCGTTGGGTACTGGGTCACCGTTCGGTAGGTGGATGCGTCCGCCGCAAATGGAAGCGCAGCCGGAGCGGACGTATTCTTCGGCGAGGTTGCACTTGCGGATGTGGTGGCCGTTCTGGTTGCAGAAGGCGCATCCTTCAGAGCGCTGTTGGGTTCGGAAGAACGAGTTGGGGTCGTCGAAGCTTGGGGTTGAAGTGGTTGGCGCGGAGGTTCGCGACCACTGCGGCGAGGTGTTGGGGTTGGGTGCTCCCGGCGGAGCTTGGTATGAATAGGTCGCGGGCTGTGGGGCAGCGGAAACGAGTTCTGGCCTGGGGTAGTCGTTAGCTATGGTGGGCCATCGGCGACGGAGCTGTGCATGGAGAATAGCGTAAGTGGAGTCCCGGATGTTAAGACCATGCATTTGGCTTAGCAAGTCTCCCATCTCCTGGTCCTCCTTGTGCTTTTTGAAGCGAACGACTTTGGTCTGAGTAGTGGGGGTGGAAGGTGCGTGCTGAGGGCTTGAGTCGCGGGAATGGTTGTGGTGGTCGTTGCTTCGGCGACGGTCGCGGTCATGAGGCTCGCGGTCGCGGCAGCTACTGCGTTTGTGAGGGTTGCTGCTGCGGTAAGGATCGTGCACCCGGTGGTCGCGGTCGCGGGAATGGTTGCGTTTGTGCTTGCGGCAGGGTTCTTCATCGTGTGAGTCTTCCTCAAAGTCGTCCCGGCCGCGCCTATGACGGGAATCATAGTGTCGTCCGTCGGAGCCACCACGGTTGAACCTGCGATGGGAATCGCGGTTGTGGCGGGGGTTTCTTGAATCGTGGTTGGGGTCCGAGTCGGAATCGGAGTCGAAGTCGTCATCGGAGTCGTTGCGCGATCGGTCGCGAGATTGGCGCAACTTGGGCCGGTAGAACTGTGCGTTAGAAAAGTACCCTCTGGCAGCTTTGAAGACGTCGGCGAGCTCGTAAGGCTTATCCTGCGGGTGGTTAGGCTTCATGGTGAAGAGGCGACCAGAGAGAATCTCCCTGTCATCCCGGTGAAAGCCTTTGAAGAACTTGGCGTCGCGGTCATCATCTGATAGCTGGCGCGCTTCTGTAAGGGGGTTACTCAGCTCCAGGAAAAGGCGGTAGTAATCTAGAACGTCATCTTCGTTGGTCATCCGAGAGCGAGAAGTTTTGTAGATGAGTTCTTGGAGGGCCTTCTTTGCGAAACGTGTGGCTGCTGAGGTGTCTGGATACATGGCTTCTAAAGCGGCGTGGAAGAGTCCCCAGTTAGTTGGATTTTGATACCCGTCGAGGCTCTTCCAGAACTTCCTTAGGTTTGGAGCGATATATCTGAAGATGGCCTCGACCTTCTTGTCGTCAGTGAGGCCATTAGCCCTAGCCAGTGCCTCGTACTTGTGGATGAAGTCTGAGAAGTGGTTAATGGTGTCGTTGGAAAAGTGGGGCGCGTCGTTTGAGCGCGGTCCTGGCATGGCCGCTAAGCCGGTTGGTCGGTTGGCCATTGGAGGTTGATTCTGCGGAACTGGGACGGGAGCAAGTGGGGGAACTGGAGGAGCGGGAGGAGCAGGTGCGAGTGGGTTGGCTGGAGGTACAGGCGGATGAGCGAGAGGCTGGGGCGCGAGTTGGGCTGGCTGAGGAGTGGAGACGGCTGGTGGCGGATTTGAGACTGCGAGTGGCTGGTGGCTGTTGGCGAGCGGCGGTGCGGTGGCAAGAGCGGAAGGAGGCGGGACTGGCTGCGACTGGGAAGGAAGGGGGCGCAATGTTGAGGGCGGAGCAAGGGCAGGCGCGGAAGATGTCAGAGGGGCAAGCGCAGGAGACGAGGACTGGGAGGCTGAGACTGAGGAAACTGAGCTAGGGGTGGCGGAAGACAAGGACGCAGGCGAGGGCTGTGGCGGAGAAAGCCAAGTGTACGCAAACGTGGGCGAGGGTTCCTGAGATCCTTGGGCAGCAAGGCGACTAAGCGAGTCTACAATGGAGCGAGAGACGGGGACCGATGTTTCAGTGATGTCGAGAGGATCTAAGCGGAGAGTGGGGATCTGAGATTCAGGTGACTGAGGATCAGGCGAAAGAGATCGCACGCACTGGAAGGCGTCGAAGAAGGTGGTGAAGGATGCTAATTTGCTGGGCGATCTCGGAGATTCGGTGTCGGAAGCGTCAGATGTGCGATCGGGGGAGGCTGGCAAGTCAAAAGAGCCGGGAATGGGGTGAGAACGCGGTGTAGGAAAGATGAGAGGAATGCGAGATGAGGTGCCGGCGGCGCTAGGAGAGAGCGGTACTGAGGGGTTGGCAGGTTTCTTGGCGAACTTTCCGGTGGCTGGGTCCCTGTAGGGCTTGCTTATAAAAGGGGTTGCCGACAGCAACCAAGGACAAAGGGATCAAGGACTAGGAACAATAGATCAAAAAAAACCCAAAATCTGCCTCTCTGGGGCAGCCAAATGAAGCGAGATAGTAAATCCCGCGAGAGAGTTTCGAGGGGCAGATCTGGGTCTAGAGGAGCGATAGAGAAAGGTGTCAGTAGCTGATCCGAGAAAGGAAGAGCCACGCAATATATGTGAGGTGATTTGATGATGATAAGCGGTCCGAGGCGAATTGAGGCGAGGAGGCAAGAAGTTGAGAAGTTTGAGTTCTTCGAACGTTTGAGTTGATCGGCACGGCGGCTTCGGAGTCAACGTCGAAAAGTCGAAGAGGAGAGAGCTTAAAGGGCGATGGCACGCCGCACGCAGAGAAAGGAGGAGGAAACGCGAGGGACAAGATGGTGATTTCAGACAGATCAGAGACACGGTATTTTTACAAGGCAGACATCAGTAATCTACAAGTGGCCGTCCGAGGTCATCGAATCAAAGTGTAAGTAAACGCGCGAGCCGGAGCACAGAGTAAGGAGGGAGAACAGGTGAGGGGAAGTGGATGAAAGAAAACATGAAACGCGAAGGGACACAGGACAGGGGAAGCCGAGAAGGGAGGAATTGTGGATGCTAAAAGAAGAAGAGTGCTCTTGCCAGAAAGAGGGAACAATAGTAAATCGAGGAGACCGGAAGCGTACGAAATCCATCTATGTTCGCGGAAGGGAGACCGCGTCGGGTATGGGCTGCGTCAACCAAGGTTGGGAGCAAGCACGAAGGGTTTTGAGGCGGTGCGTCGGGGCGAGGGGATCACTGGATAGTGGCGAAGGACACTTGAAAAGGAGGAGTGGGAAGGCAGTACGGTGCAAGCGTGACGATGGTGATCGAGCAAGTGATGTCCGCAAGGCGAATGTGTAGCGATGTCGATCGGAGGTGGAATGGGCACGCGATGGTGGCACCGCTGACGAATACGAAATGACGAATGCGAAAAGATAGACAAGTGGGAGATGAGGTTCTCGCAGGGATCGAGTCAGCGTCAGCCAATACCCCTGTATGCGAGCGCCTTCCGCACGCAGCAGCGTGGCACACCTTACAATAGCAAAGGAAGGGAACTACGAAACGAGGCTATGAGATAGGAAGAGTGGCAAGAAGACTTGTGCGTGGCTGTTCACGTGTGGCTGTAAGGCTTACCTTACATTATCTGCGTCGCCTCTCTGGTTGGGCCGTGGCCTCGTTACTGCCCGCCTGCTCCGCTGAAGGGGCAACCGGCGTCTCGGACGCTGTTTGAGCCTGGGTGCCTTTGCCTTCGCCTTCTGCGCCTAGGGAACTGTCAGCCAAAGTACAGCAGGATCAACCAAGATTACGTACCTTCCCGCTTGTCCTTAGTCGTACTGACTTCCTCTGACACGAGAGTGGGCTCCGATGACAAGATGCTGGCAGACAGTCCAGCCGCGGTGCCAGATGTTGCGGAGGATGAGGAAAGGGGGTCACGAAACAAGTTGGAGGTCGATTGGCGTAAGAAAGGATTGCGGGGACCGAGTTCCGCATTAGGAGAAGCGAGATTTTTGGTCGGGCGCCTCGAAAACAGGTCTACACTGCCCGTAGCAGCGGGTCTCGATGGTGACCTCGGATCATCTGGCTGCCCAGGTGTGGCCATTTCTGGGATAGCCTGAGTCACTTTGCTGAACAGCCAACCGCCTTCGTAAGGCCGTGAACTTATTGAACCGGAGGCAAGATTACTAGCGGCAAGCCTTGCGACCTTGTCTGCAGCCTGAGCTCTCTGCTTTGCGACTTGCTCCTCGGTCGCCTTTGCACGCTGCAACTGCAACTCCTTCAGCCACTCGGCTCTCTTTCTCTCTCTCTCTTTCTTCGTCTCTTCCGCTGCGGATTCCGCTTTGGCAGTGGCAGCCCTGGTAGCAGCTTCTTGCTCTGCTTTTTCAGCCGTAGCCTTTTCTTCAGCATCAGCGATCATCTTCGCCTCCCCGGCCGCTTTTGCCTCTGCACCAGCATCAGCAATCGCCTTCGCATCCTCGGCCGCCTTTACCTCTGCTTCGCGATCAGCTACTTCTTTGGCCTTCGCCTCTTCCTCTGCTTTCGCCTTGTTCTCCGCATCCTCCTTGGCTTTGACCCTGCCCCCCTCTGCTTTGGCTTCGGCCTCGGGTTTTTCCCTCGCGGCCTCGGCCCCCACCTCGCGCTTCATCTCCTCGGCTTCGATCTTAGCAGCTTTAGCTTTGGCCTCCGCTTCAGCCGTGGCCTCCGCTTCGCGCTTCTTAGCCGCCTTCTTTGCCTTCCTCGCGATAGCCCTGTCCTCGCGAGCCTTCTTTTCTGCGTCTTTGCGTGTCCTCTCAGCCTCCAGGCGGGTCATTGCCTCTTCGGCTTTGCGTACCATCTCGGCCTCCAGGCGAGCCATTTCCTCTGCTTCTTTGCGTGCATTCTCAGCCTCCAGGCGAGCCTCAGGCTTCTCCTCTACATCCTTGCGTGTCTTCTCCTCCGATTCCTGGCGCACCTTCTCCTCTGCCTCGGCGCACTCCTTGGCTTTATCGTGTAGACGCAGCGTTGCCTCTTGCGCCTTCGCACTGGCTTCGGCCTCAGATTTCTCCCGGCGGGTCCTGGAATGCCAGGCGCCAGCCATGGAAGTGTCATCCTCTGATTCGCGCGAAGATGGCGGAGAGACCCTATGACTGAGAGCAATAAGCTGCTCGGCTTCTACGCGGAGTGGAATTTCGGTTGCGTCGACTTGAATCGTGCGATCGCGGATATGCTCCCGCACAGTGGAAACAACTACGACATCCTCGATGTTCATCTGACGAGCCTCCGACAGGGTAAGGGGTGTCGTCCTTTCACACAGTGCGGACAACGCAGGAACCACCCAGTCGTCGACTGAATATGCGCGCGCGAGTAGGAGTCGATCGTGCGGAGTTGGTGGTTCGATAGAGCTCAACGCTAGTTTGCGGATCGAAGAGAAGCTCCAGCGAGTGGAGAGGTGGAGCACCGATTTCCACTCTTCATAACAGAGGTCATTTTCTTCAAAATTCCTGCACATAGATAAGCAAGCTGGTGAAAAAAAAATGGATCAGAAATCTTACTCTGGATATAAGACAGAGAGAAAGGCATCAAAGTCTTTGCGCTCGATATCACCTAAGGATATAATGGTAGGGAGAGCCTCGTGGTCATGAATGTCGAGCTGGGCGAATCGGGTGGAGAAGTATATCGAATCACGCGAGAAGAAATATCGGTGGACACAATACAGCGTGTTGTCAACCTATATACAGTCTAATCGATGGATTCTGCGTTGCACCACTTGTATAGCCGAACAACACGCACCACAAATGCAACATTTCCATCTTTGAAGAAGTATTTGGGATGTCGTACGAACGAACTATCGGCTGCATCAGCCCCCGGGTATATGCTGGTCGACGTCCATGCCCTAGTTCTACTTGGTTCAATCACTTGGGAAGCCGTGTTCATGGCCCGTGACTGAGCTGCATGGGGAGTACCCTGGACAGCCGGAGAAGTGTCCCGAAGGATGGAATCGACAGAGACGATGGAAGGTGTTTTTGAAAGGTTTGGAGAGACGATGTGCTCATTGTCGCCCTAGGAGACTATGCGACTTGCCATGAGATGGAGAGATAAAAGAACACGTGTTCGGAAACCGTTTAGTAGAGTAGAAGCGCTTTGTTCTCGCCAGTAACTTACAGATTAGCGGCGTTTAGCGGAGAGCAACATTGAGCCATGATGTTGGTCGGATCCGCTAGCCTCGATAAATCCTAGAGTCATAAGACGGACTCCTCGATGCCAGCAGTCATTGACTGGTTGACCATTTATCACTTTCGACTTTTCTACGAACTCGTCTCTGAACAGGGCATTTGGACCTCAAAGCCTGAAGGCCTCAACCTTCAAGCTTCAATTTTTACGCTCAAGGCGGCCCATGACGACCATAAGTTGCTCACGACATTCGTTTTCAATTCCTCATGCTCAAATGACCCACTTGGTACAAGACCGCACACATGCCCTCCTTTTGCCTCACTTTTTCTAGGTATACAGCCATAGAAGAATAGTGTTTAGGTAACGGTTTCAACTACTACACTTAAGTTAAGGAATGCCCGAATGGCAGCCTCATGCTCTGGGGAGATGAAACCGTATCGGAAGAAGGGGTTGTCCTTCATGACCAGGTCTCGAGTAGCCGAATTGTCTTGAAGACCGTGGTTCAAGCACACGACACCGCTTGCCTTCGGATCGAAAGTAAGCCTCCAGGCGATCAAAGCGTTCCAACTGCATCGGGAACACTTAGGGAGCAATCGGCCGAATGGCAAGGATATCCCTCTTCCCACAGGGTAGGAATGAGGCACCGATGATGCAGCAGACCCCGGCCCACCCGTTACCTGGGGCACACCTGCCAGTTTCTCATTGGCGGGGGTGGCTGGAGGTTTGGAGTTGGGCGTGGACGTACCAGTTGCTCCACCATCGTTGTCCTCCTCGGGGTCACCACGTTGTTTCCCTATGTTGTTGGACATCATTGCGTCCTTGCCTGTCTTAACAATGCGCGTTTCTGCCACTTCTCCCCGGCTGTTCTTCACGAGCCGTGCCGGTTCTCCTTTCAACACACTCACGTTCCCCGGCCCCCCTTCCTCTGCCTGCAAATATTCGTTAATTCCATCGTCGACCAACTCTCCAAAACGGACGGTAATTGGGACTCACTGAAAGTTCGTCATCACCTTCATGAGCGCTCACCCGTTTCAGATCCACAGTCGACGATGCTTCGCGCGTTGGAAAATGTAGATGGACGGGTATCTCAAGGCCAAGAGCACCAAGTTGCTCGGCTTCGATGCGGAGTGGAATTTCAACCGAATCAACTTGAAGGGTGTGACTACGGATATCTTCCCGAACAGTGGATACAAGCACGACATCCTCGATACTCATCTGCCGAGCCTCAGACAGGGAGAGGGGTGTCGTTCTTTCGCACAACGCGGATAATGCAGGAATCACCCAGTCGTCAACTGAATAAGTGCGCGCAAGTAGGAGACGATCGTGAGGCGTCAGAGGCTTGATAGAGCCAAGTACTAGCCTGCGGATCGAAGCGAAGCCCCAACGAGTTGAGAGGTGAAGCACAGATTCCCACTCTTCATAGGAGAAATGATTTTCTTCGAAATCCCTACCCCCAGATACGCCTCCATAAGTAAGCTGGTAAAAGATGGTCTAGAAAACTTATTCGGGATATAAGATGGCAAGGAAGGCATCAAAGTCTTTGCGTTCGATGTCTCCCAGTGATATGATGGTAGGAAGGACTCGTGGTCACGGATGTCGAGATGGGCGAATCGGGCGGAGAAGTATGTCGAGTCACGAGAGAAGAAATATCGGTGGACGCAATACAGCACGTTATCAACCTAACCAAATAGTCTGATCGCATATCACTTTTATGGCTAAAGATCTCGCACCAAAAATGTGACGTTCCCATCTTTGAAGAAGTATTTGTTGTGTCGCGTAAATGAACCATCATGGTCGGCGGCAGCATCGGTCCCTGGGTGTATAGTAGTCGACGTCGATGTCCTGGTTCCATTTGGCTCAATTACTTGGGAAGCCGTATGGGTGGGGTGTGACTTAGCCATGCGGGGAGCACCCTGGTCACCCAAGGAGGACGCGGGTTTATCAGAGATAATGGAATCGACGGAAATAACAGAGGGTGTTTTCGAAAGATTCGGCGAGATGATGTGCTCGTCGCCACTCCAAGAGACTATGTGGGTTGCCATGAGATGGAGAGATAAGAGGACACGCGTTCAGGGTGATTTGTTCCACTCAGTGCTCGGTCGGAGGTTCGGAGCGCCCGTTTCGCGACGGGATTCGTGGACGTTCGAGCTTGGTGACTCCATGTAAACCATCAGGTACCAGTTACAGTTTGTTTCTTTCGACTTCAACTTCATCCAATTCAAGAGCGCCCCAGTTGCACGACAATGCGTCACGAATGTTGTTGGGACCTACCATGGGCATATTGCTCTGAGATGTTCGCCAATCAATGTTGAGAAGAGCTGGTTTTTCTGGACTGGTCTCCATGGTGTCGATATAATCCTTAGCCTCTTTTTTTTTGAGTTCCACTATCGTGCGCTTTGGGGTGCAGGACCCCACGTAGCACTGCCTTAGCCTCAATTATCAGTGTTTGATAGTACACCCAGGAACCCCCTCGGCCATTCCTTCACTCCAGGTTCACAGGTTTGACACAATACCGTATAGGCCGTTGCTAGCGATCCCGCTTCGAGTCACCCTTGCTCCCTCGGCCTCCTCTTTGTTCTCCTTTGGCCATGCGCTCATTGCCTTCCTTTCACCAGATCCCGAACCTCGACTTCGGCCATGGATCTTGGTATTCTTTTCCCACCGCTCTCATTCCTCGTTCCAGCTGTCGAATTCATCCCACTCATCATCGCTGGACATGACGTCTTTCTTGGCTTCCTGATTCGTTTATGCGTCGTTCTGTCCTACCTCCACCACTAGGGCACGGGGTGCGCCAAACACTGCTCTGGTCTGTCAGTGGATATTCCCTTCAAGTCTGTAACACACGGTGGTTCTCACTTGGCTCGATCACTTGGGGACAAGCTAGAGTTGCTAGGTGAATCTACACCTCAAGGTGCCAGTGAGTGATGGTTGAGTACTTTGAGTGGCGGATTATTTTCTTAGACTTTATGGCGCGCTCGCGCGGTCTTGGGTTGAGTCATTGCTCTCTTTTCTTTCAAGAACGGAGAGCGAAGGGCGGACTTCTGAAAAAAAAAATCGCACACGACTTCCTGCAGTATTCTTCCGCTGAAACAAATCACCTGTTGCGGCGGCTGTGGTTGAGAAGCCAATCAGTGCAGGAACGGGATGATATATCTCTGGAAGAACACTGATGCCAATCTTACTAGTGACGCGCCTGACGCTTCGATTGTTTCAGGTGTTTGTCTCAATATTACTACTCCACGAAGGTATCATACCTGCCCTCCATTATTTCAGCGTGTTTAATTACTCGTGCCAACGTCGTGTGCAGACGGCAGAGAACCACGTCACCACGCCACCAAGTCAAACAGTCCATTCCATATAGTATGATTCTAAGAGGTTTGGACTTTTGCATTACGGAATCCACCAAATCTTCTGTACGTGAGAGTGATAATACAATTGAGCGGATGACCAAGTTAGTGTGAGGACGTGCAGCGTAGCGCACACTACACCAAAGTCCGAGGCAAGTAAGAAGAATGAAGTGAAATGAGATATATGGTAAAGGAATACTGAATATGAAATCAAGACAAAAGAAAACGAAATGTGGCGCACGATCATGACAATCGTAACAACTCCTCAATTGTGCAACACCTCCCGGTCATCACCCCAGTCGTTCCACTCGTCGCTGCCACTGGTAGTGGCGTCGGCCGCCTTCTCAATCTCGGTCTCTGCCTGAGAGGCATCCACGAACACTGCCGAATCTTCGCCGCTGCTGTCTGCCTTATCTACGAGGACACCATCACCCTCTCCGCCAGGAACATCGACAGGATCGGAAGGGACGGGCTTAGTTTCCTGTTCGATCGGGTTATCTACATCATTCACAGTTGCCCCAGATGCTGGACGGGGACTGTTCTTCTCACCCTTCTTTTTCTTTGACTTTTTCTTCTTCTTGGGCTTGCTTGGAGTGCCGGGCTCACCGGTACCACCTTCCTCCTCTACCTCAACTGCAGATGACCCGGCCTCGTCGGCTGGTGTTTCAACACTAGAGGAAGACATTTCGGTGGCAGTGCTGAGCTGACGGACGCGGTCCATGGGTAGCGTAAGCTTGGGTGGTTTCTCCGGCTTCGCACCCTCACCCTGCGGCGCGGTAGATCCCTCACCGGTTTCGTGGCTATCATCGGCACCGGTTTGGGCTGCGAGGTCTTTGGCGACGGCTTCTGTGTCCGGGTTATCGCCTTTTGCTGCTGCGGATGCATCCCCCTCCGACGGTGGTGCTCCAGTCTCACCCCCGTTGTCTGGGTCTACGGCTTCCGAGATTGCTGGGTCGGTAGTTTGAGCGGATGAAGCCGAAGGCTCCTGTGAGGCAGGACAAGGCATATTGCCAACCGAAGCATCTTTGGCAGGGACAAGTGGGGGTACAGGAGAATCTGCCGGAGGGGTGAGAGGAGCTTCGGGCGTATCGCGAGCCTCAGGGTCAGCTGCAGCATTCGGAGGCGTGGATTCGAGTTCTTGCGTGTTGTCGGCCTCATTGGAGATAGGGCCAGAGCTGGTGGATTGCTCGGCGGAGTCATCCGGAACTGCAGGTTGCACTGCATCGTCACCAGTCTGGGTCGGCTCTTCCACGTCAGGTGTTGATTGTTCATCTGCGATCGCCTCTGCTGGTTGGGTCTTAGCCTCGTTACCGCCCGCTTGCTCCGCTGAGGGGCCAGCCAGTGTCTCAGACGCTGTTCGAGCCTGGGTGCCTTCGCCTTGGCCTTCAGCGTCTAGAGAACTGTCAGCCAAAGCATAGCAGGATCGACCCAGTTTACGTACCTTCCTGCTTTTCTTCGGTCGTGCCGACTTCCTCTGATACGAGGGTGGTCCCCGATGACAAGACGCTAACAGACGATCTAGCCGCGGCGCCCGACGTTGCGGAGGGTGAGGAAAGGGGGTCACGGAAAGGGTTGGAGGTCGATTGGCGCATGACAAAAGGATTACGGGGACCGAGTTCCACATTAGGAGAAGAGAGATTTTTGATCGGGCGCCTCGAAAACAGGTCTGAACTGCCCGTAGCGGCGGGTCTCGATGGTGACCTCGGATCATCTGGCTGTCCAGGAGTGACTATTGCCGAGACAGCCTGAGTCACTTTGCTGAACAACCAGCCGCCTCCGGAAGACCGTGAACTTATTGGACTGGGGGCAGGACTACTAGTGGCGAGCCTTGCGGCCTTGTCTGCAGCTCTCTGCTTTGCGACTTGCTCCTCGGCCGCCTTTGCACGCTGCAACTCCGCCTCCTTCAGCTTCTCGGCTCGCTTTCTCGCTTTCTCTTTCTTCGTCTCTTCCGCCGCTGCGGCTTCCGCTCTGGCAGCCCTGGTAGCAGCTTCTTGCTCTGCTTTTTCAGCCGTAGCCCTTGCTTCAGCATCAGCAATCGCCTTCGCCTCGACCGCCTTTGCCTCTGCTTCAGCATCAGCAGTCGCCTTCGCCTCCTCGGCCGCCTTTGCCTCTGCCTCAGCACCAGCAGTCGCCTTCGCCTCCTCGGCCGCCTCTGCCTCTGCTTCAGCATCAGTAATCGCTTTCGCATCATCGGCCGCCTTTGCATCTGCTTCGGCATCAGCGATCGCCTTCGCCTCCTTGGCCGCATTTGCCTCTGCTTCGCGATCAGCTGCCTCCTTGGTCTTCGCCTCTTCCTCCGCTTTCGCCTTGTTCTCCGCGTCCTCCTGGGCTTTGATCCTGGCCTCCTCTGCTTTGGCTTCGGCCTCGAGCTTTTCCTTCGCAGCCTTGGCCTCCGCCTCGCGCTTCATCTTCTCAGCTTCGGCCTCAGCTTGACGCTTAGTCTCGTCCTCAACAGCTTTGGCTTTGGCCTCCGCTTCAGCCGTGGCCTCCGCTTCGCGCTTCTTCGCCGCCGCCGCCGCTGCGACGGCCTTCTTTGCTCTCTTCGTGAGAGCCTTCTCCGCGTCCTTGCGAGTCTTCTCCTCTGCTACCAAGCGAGCCTTCTCCTCTGCGTCCTTGCGTACCTTCTCGGCCTCGAGGCGAGCCTTTTCCTCTTTGTCTTTGCGTGCCTTCTCGGCCTCGAGGTGGGTTTTTTCATCTGCGTCCTTGCGTGCCTTCTCGGCCTCCAGGCGAGCCCTTTTCTCTTCGGCTTTGCGTGCCTTCTCGGCCTTCAGGCGAGCCTTTTCCTCTGCGACTTTGCGTGCCTCCTCGGCCTCGAGGCGAGTCTCCTCCTCTGCATCCTTGCGTGCCTGCTCCTCGGCCTCTAGGCGAGCCGCCTCCTCTGCATCCCTGCGTGCCTGCTCCTCTGCCTCCAGGCGAGCCTCCTCCGCTTCCTGGCGCGCCCTTTCCTCAGCCTGGGCGCGCTCCTTGGCTTCAGCGTCCAGACGCAGCCTCGTTGCCTCCTGCGCCTTCGCCCTGGCTTCGGCCTCAGCTTTGTCCCGGCGGGGCTTGGTGGAATGCCACGAGCCAGCCATGGGAGTGTCATCCTCTGATTCGCGCGAAGATGACTCGTAGCCGGGGTCTCCGCCACCCCCTATGAAGTTTGACATGAAGCCGCCGAGGCCAAACAACCCGCTGGTCGTGGCAGGGGTGGTAGTAGAGGAGCTTTGCTTCTTGTGTTGAACGGGGCGGTGCGTGTGTTCGTCAAAGGAAAAGGAAGACGATTCACGAGTAGGGGTGGGGGTGCTGTCGCGTCTAGGGTGCTCGGAACCGGGGACCGTCGTGTTGATCTGCAGTTGCTCTTTTTTGGTCGGCTCTGCTGTCCGCGAACGGGAGCGCTCAGAACGCGTTTCTTGCGCAGACGTGGTAGCCGCTGCTTGCTCACTTTGAGCGCGTGTACGCTCCGGGCGCACGGTGCCAGAGCCCTGCTCCGCTGCCTCACTCTTCCTCACAGGCCCCTGGCCTTTTTTCTTGTTCGAAACACTCTTCGAGGCCGACGCGGCACCCTGCGCCTCGGTGGTCGCCTTCGATTCCACAACGTCAGTTCTTGCTTGTGATACGACACGCTCAGATCGATGACCATCCGAAACAACCTTTTTCATAGAAGAATCTCGTTTACTGATGTCCAACAAGTGCATAACAGAATCCAGACTCGCCTCCGCTGCTGCAGCTTCCTTCCCTTTTGGTTCCGGACCACTCGGCCCCCCCGCCACGCTCCCAGCTCCTTCGCGCGCGCGCTGCACAGCTCCCGTATCTTGAGTAGACCGCAATCCAGACGGTGGGGTTGGTGCGGCTTTACTTGGTGCGACGGCCACTACCATGACCGTTGGAGGTTCCATTTGTGTGGCCGTTGACCCCGTTGGTGCCTGGGCTGGTAAGTCAGCATGAGATGAAAAGGAAGAACAGGCACGCATCACCGATCCACCTCGATTTAGGTTGGAGGCGGGAGAACCCGCCCCATTTGTCTGGACGCTGATCTGAGGCGTGTTGCGACCATTTGGAGTGCCGCGTCCAGTAGGTGTATGCGGGGTGGGAGGACGCTCGGTGGTTGGGCCCGGTGTGGACAACTGGAATAGGTCCTTGATGAGCCCATCCAGCTCGACGCCTGCGAGAGTAACTGGGGAGCGGGGGTTTCCGGATTTCCTGTTGCCACTGAAGACGGGCGCACGTGCAATTTCGCGAGCACGTGCGAGCTGTAGAGCGGTCTCCAAGCCAAGCTGCAGACCTTCGTCGAGGGAGATAGGTTCATCGCGCGCAGTAAGAGCCGCATATGCTGCCTGAAGTAGATCCCGATCGATGTCATGGGCGTGGTAAAGGAGAATTTTCTGCAGAGCGGGGATCTCGTGTTGCTCGAGCTCGCGAAGGGCAAAAGCTTTGACCTCGACGAAGCCCCATTGGTGGGCAAGTTTCAAGATCGATGACCACTCCTCGACAGACCCTTCATAGATATTATATTTGCTGGAATGCGATTATCAGGTGGGATGAGAAAGGCAAAAACTGGAGGACTCACGGG
>Ga0307510_10003090_pt1 | contig 19245 bp, 18 predicted proteins | sample 12_EM_MG_FD_207224 | JGI IMG/M metagenome (GOLD analysis project Ga0307510, IMG submission 207224) | Populus trichocarpa ectomycorrhiza microbial communities from riparian zone in the Pacific Northwest, United States - 12_EM | ecosystem: Host-associated > Plants > Roots > Unclassified | place...
CTGTGACCTTAGCAAACTGTGAAAGAGCCCACTCTAGGATTGATTTTGCAGCCAAAGCCAGATCTATCTGCTCTAAGAGCGAAGCAACGCCACGAATGAGGGCATGAAGGAGGACCGGGTCTCGGAAATGACGGAAGTGACACGAGACCCATAGGCAGACGGCGTTCATATACCGAAGCTGCTCGTTAACCAAAGGTGATTCGTGGATATCTGCGAGTAGTTGTTGAACGACGTGATAAGTGGTTGAAGGTGAGTCGGTGTCAGGAATGTGGTCGCTAAGCCACTTGAGAGCCTGGAGTACGGTTTCCGTTGGGTATGATGGGAGGTGTGTCTCATGCATTTTCGTGTCCTGAATACGGTACAGAGTCAGGGCCCTAAATATATGCCCCCCGCGCTGGGCCTCACGTTGGGCCTCGCGCTGGGCTTGGCCGTCGAGTGCTGCACCGATTTTCTGGCAATCTTGATCTCCGAGAGTCCGCAAGACCACAACGACAATGCTGTCAATGTCATTAGCCATTTGGTCCTCGAAGCTTCTCTCCCCAAGCCAATTCTTGTCAACGTGGGTAAACCACCTGTCGGTGAGTGCGATATGCTCTGCTGATATTTTATCCACGTTGGCAACAAGCTCATAGCCGACGAGTACAGCAAAACAATCGCGATAGCCATCCGCAGCAGATATCTGGGCGGCCTGACAATGGTTGGCAAAAGAGCGACATCCCCGAGTGATTGTCTCCGTGTCATGACTACCCATAAGGATATAGATTGGGGCAAAGGCTTGTAAAGCTGACTCCGCACACGATTTTCTGTCTTTGTAGCCAAGGACATCTGGAGGGCAGCGGAGGAAGTCCACTCCCGCCAAGAATATGGAATACGCAATCTGCGTTACGTGGACCTCGAAGAGTTTGCGGGGATCGCTTAACCCGAGGCAGTCGGAAACGCCTCGGAACACAGCTATAATATGCGGGTTGTATTTATCGCTGTAGAAACTCGCCTCCAAGATGTGCCAATATGGTCCTCGGCGAACAGCTGAGCTCACCACCATGATATTGCCCAAAGATAAGAAACGAGTGAGCATATGCTCGTACCTAGAAAATAGAAGAATAAGTTTCGGCTGCAACGATTCCTTTAGGTGGATTACATTGCCACATTAGCACAAAGGTTGGCATGGATCTCGCGATAGTAATTCATAGGTTGTTCGTTGTTAAAACGGGAAAGGTTGAACAACGTCGCGTTGGCATATGCGGATCGGAATCGGACGCGTATGTCATCATCCTGATTGATGGTGGGAAGGGCATGCGAGGGCAAAGTGGGAGGGTGACCGTCGTCGGAATCGGCATCACCAGCATCGACCGAGGGCGATTTCCTGGCCCAGATGTGCTCAAATGGGTCCAATGCCATATATCGGGCCAAGAATGCTACGAAAGCGTCGCGAACTCTCCAAGAGCGAACCTTGGTTTTTGTCTTTTGGCCATCTTCATCCTTGGTAACCCGAACAAGTTCTAACAACCATCCGAAAAAATTGCGGACTTTATCGACAGTCTCATAACCAATATCGTGTTGTGTCCAGAGGTGTGCAGTCGAGTCCAACAAACGAATGATCATAAGTTTGAGTTCTTCGTTCAACTGGTAGATGTATTGTGTTGAAAGCGAGGCAAATTTAACTAGTAAGTTGTCCAGCGTAGCGGGGTTGATGTTGAGTGTCCGGCGACGAATGTTCGCCAAGTAAACCTTGCTCGCTAGCAAAAACTCGTCGCCATCACAGTTCAAAACAATGTCAGTCAACTCCCGGTCCCGAGTTGGTTCGTCTCCCAATGACTGGAGGATAGGGCCGATCGCAAGAAAGGACATACAGACGTCAAGAATTGCCTCGACATATATTCTGCCGCTTGAAAGCCTCTGTGCTTCTACAGGAGCAGCTGCAATTGTGCTTCTTGTCGTGGCAAAATCGTCCTGATCGTCTGCATCAGCACCATCAGATGTAAACGAACGTCCAGTAATCCTGGCTAAGACAACCCGCAAAGTTGTTCTCATGGTATTCGTCACTTGCATAAGGAAGCCCGACACCTGTCCACCTGTGAGCTTGATGGGAGTCACAGTGAAGTCTTTGAATACTCGCCTCGGGTATCTGCCAGATCACTCTTTGCAGTTCTCTGTGTGCAGATGAACAGGGATGCCCCTCATCCAAACTGACATCAACCAAGCGGTCCAACATCTCTCGTCTGATCCCACTCTCTAAGTGGGGAGAAACTAACCCTATCCAGGGGTCACCATCTTCGTTTTCAGCAACACGGACAAGGGGGTCAAACCCAAGGACTACGAGGGCCTTTTCTTCGAGCGTCCACCTATTGCTTGTGAGCACTTGCGCAATGCTAGTTGCTGCTTTGCAAGCCGCATGTAAGACCCGCTGATTCGGCAGTGTGCCGTTAAGGATAAGTAGCCCTTCGAAGGACAGCGCAGCAACAGAGAAGTCCACAATGCTTCGAGCCCGCTCAGCACTCAGGGAACTTCTGCTATCCATAGCGTCGGTGTCTTCAAGTACTTTCAGTAAGATGGATGATACTTTGCGTTCTCTGGGTCCAGGAGACATCAGATCATCGCTTGTGGCAATAGTTGTGGGTACTGATGAAAGCAAAATCGATGACGGAGATTCCCTTGAAGAGGGAATGAAGACCGGGAGCTGGGCGCGTAGTAAGAAATCGCGGATAACGACAGTTTGATGTTCCTCTTTAACTGCAGTTACAACGACTGATTCTGGAAGTAGCATGCGGCAAGGCAAGCTCGTACGCCTTTGAAGGCTGCAAGCGATGGCCATGACGAATGCTACATCGCTTGCTAGAGGACGCGAGGTTCTTGACTTTCCGCTTGCGGGACCTCCTCTTAAGTCTCGAGTCGCGTGGAGGCTATAGCAATCCGCTAGCCAACTGAGAACCTTGTCCTCAAGGCGCATTTTGTACAGTCGCATATCTTGATTGGCCACTTGTAAGCAAAGTGCGACAAAAGCGCAAACCGAATCGTGTGGATACGGTGGCCCTTGGACATCCATGTCTTTTGCGAATGCCTCAATTTCCAGGAGGACGCGCTGGGAGGTTAGAAGATGCTTGGAATGTGATAGGAGTACATATGCGGCATGGCAGGCAGACCTGGACACGTTCGGCACGTCAGTCCTCCGGATGGCATGCGTCCAAATAGGGTCCCAAGTTTGAGGTTTCGCAATGGAGGATGGGACGGTGGCGACTGCTTCAGAAGACATTTGGCTTTCGGCGACTGCTGCCAAACAGAGAAATGCCCATGACTGTATCAACGCCTCGTCGGAAGAAACAAATTGGAGCAGGTGGGAAAGGATGTTCTGTTGCAAGCTTTCGTGTAACACCCCCCAATGTCGGTCTATGAAGAAAAGGAGGATTTGAAGGTGATATGACCGAACGGCCGGTGTGGACTTCAGCTGGATGGCGTGTACCAAGGACACAATAGGGCTGTCAAACTTCGCTCTCTTCCCTTCGCGCTTGGCGAGATTTGGGGGACGGGAGTGAAACGACTCTGATAGGGAATGGAGCTGAGGTATGATAAGCATTGCTACACAAGAGGTAACAAATGAAAGGTGACAGACCTTCTCTGCACAATCTGCTTGTAACTCGAGGATGGCCCATGATATGACTTGGTTGACATCAAAGTTCCATCCATATTGGAACGTCCGGGCCACGAAGGCGCCCGGTTTGCTTGCACTGAGCGAGTAGTCCCTCGTGAGAGATAAACGTAGAGAATCCAAAGAAAGACCGTCAATGCCCCATCTGCTTTCGGCTTCTCCATCTAACAAGTTCCACAGGCGCGACACCCCGTCAACATAAGGGAAGTCAAGGGAAGAGGGGCCGGCTTCGGGATTTCGTGTGGTGTAAAAGGGGAAAAGTGTGCGTAGGACGATAATGAGATTCTCCTTCATCGTCTTGTTTTTGGTTCCCCACATGTCAAGCAAAGCATCCCATGATCGCTGGGCGAACCGGGTGACGGCGTCTCGCTCGTTCAGAGCCAGGTGAGAAAGCGTCGCGGATATAATAACGATGAAGTCCGGGTGAAGAGAGGTGTCAGAGGGATATAGACGTAAGAACCGTAGTAGACGGTTCAACATGGCGGAGCCCAACCCTGGGTACTCGGTAGCGAGGAAGGGGGCGGATGAGGAAGTGACAAGAAGTGAAAGAAGCGACGCGAACTCAATCTGTTCCACGGATACAGGTCGAGGCTTCGCACGTGGAGCAACGCCGCGTGGCATCGTCGAGGGTTCGGGTGTTCCACTTTCCTCGCGTCGCCTTCGTTTCTTTGTTTCATGCGAGGTAACGGAGTCGTCGTCGTCGTCGTCCTCAGGAAGCAAGTCCATTCTGCTCGCTTCTTCTATCTCGTCTTCGTCTTCTTGGGCTAGTCTCTTCCTTAGAGGGTCCCCCAACACAACATTCAGACACATCTCTGCCAGTTTCACCCACATCTCATCATCGATGTGTTGCAGGTGTGGCGGATAGTCTAGCACACATCGTATCGCCTTCGCGTAGTCCAATGCAACGGGGAGAAAGAGTTTTCCTTGATGGGAACTGGTTTGCACAAGGTGATTCAACAGTGCCCTAATGACATTTTTGTGAGTTAGCTGATGGACACTTCGTTCGGTCAACCATCGAACAGTCGACGCGACCCCTGCGACTCTCTTTTCAGCGGCGGAAGAAGATTTAGACCCATGTGTAGCTAAAGACTTCTCATTCAGGACAGCTGTAAAGAGAGCCTGGAATAGAACGAGCCATCCTTGGCGCTTGGAGGAGTTGTCCAGCTCGTCGACGACGCCGTCACGGGTCAGGGCAGTGCGAAGGGATGTTATTGCATCCTGCCTTCCCTTAACACCATTCGACTTCAGCTGATCGATGAGAGTATTGATAGTTTTCTGCATGGAAAGCACATGGACAGGTTTGAAGTGAAGTGACTCGCTGAGGTTCGCGTCCTCTCCCTGACCCTGACAAACGCGTCTGCTCATGCTTACTAATATATTTGCACTGTGTTTGGATGGTCGCGTGACCAGCGGTCAACCCTCAATTTTTTTCCCCGCCGAACGAACATGGTCGTTACATACCTCATCTTCACAACAAGATTTGACTGTCGAGGGATTGTCGTATCTCAATTCTGTTCAACACTGAGCCTGCCTCATCGGTGGGTCTCCATCGTTCAGTTATGCGGCCTCTTTCTGCCCGGGCAGATCTTTACATATCCACCCTGCTCCGGTTCTGGTGATGGCCAAGAGGAACGTTTTGTCTGTTCAACCAAACAACAGACTGGTGCTTGAGAAGCGCAGATTTTCTCCTTATTGAGGTCTGTCGCGGTTTTTAGCCACCACACAGCCTGTGCGTGCCATATTGTACTGTACTGTTCGTTTGTATTTTGGTATTTCTTCTCCCCGATTAATGCAGGAAGCTGCGTAATGTATCGACATAAATGTGAATGCCATGAATCCTGAGTTGGACGGGCTGTGACTATGCCCACTGGTTGTCACCACGCGATGGAAGCCTCAAAATGCCGATCTGGTGCAAGCAATAACCGCCTTCTGAATGATGGAGACCCAGTGTGATGCCGGCTGAAATTGATAAAACGCCCCACAAAGACAGAAAGAAGGACAACTCGGTGTTGACTTCGCTCGAATGTTGGCGTAACGAGGAGACACCCGATGAAAGCGAAGGGATTGTATCGTGCTGAGAAGATAGGTATGAAGAGGTTAGTGTAGAATTTCTCCGCATTAGAAATAACGAAAGCGGGGCAATGTGGTGGCTAATAGGAGAACCATGAGTACATCGGTACAAACGTGAGGGTACTGTATCTCTACAATTACCCATCCTTCCTTCCTGTAAAATTTACTATAGAATGACATACATGTAACCTTCATCATTATCATTTTGGGGGCAAAAGGATGATATTTAGAAGTTCTAGAATATCAGGATTACGGACATCTCCTGTTTCATCCCCCAGGAACAACACAAAGTAATTCTTGAAAATCACCAAAAAAAGTAGGGTGAAATACATTCACGGTGGATTGGATTGGATTGTTTTGGCAACACCACAAAAAAATCCAACCTCGGTATAGTAGGGTAGGACGATATAGCACTTTGGGAGCTTATTGAACCGAGTTTGGTGGGGAACGGGGAACCCTCCATCCATGACGGTTTGCTTGCTGTTGCTGTTGCTGAACGCGACCTGTCACAGCACGTGGACATATTACCAAGCCGTGACAAGGACAAAGAGGGCCACAACGCAACGCGAAGCGAAACGCAGAATGAACTATGGGTAAACAGGTTTTGAGGCGAGAAATAAAATCTACATTCGCATGGGTCACGCATGATTCCGGATTCCTCACAGGATCCCAAACAGCTTGTCGATGCAGGCCATGCTCGGCACTCTTCGAAACGGCTACTATACAGCACGGTATAGCCCCTTGGGGTAAAAACTTTGACTCTGAATTCTGAAACCGCTCCGATGTGCCGAAGGCAGCCTTTGATTGGCGGGCGGGCAAAGACGCTCTAAAAAGCACCACCCAACCCAAGGTAAGTGGCTGACGTAAGGAATGAGATGTTTGGGGGAATGGGGTTTGCCCCAGAAGAAGAACCGAGTAATGCAACGACTCGGAGACAAAACCTTACATTTTCACTCAAACGGCTCTTTTCATCTTGACCAGCATTCCCTCCCTTTCTAGACATGGCTGCTTATGACCACTCCAAAGTCGCCCACTTTATTGGTTGGTCGTCATCTTGTCATGGAGAACACCGTTACCGATCCCTCATTTGCATTTCCAGGCGGTAATTCACTCGACAAAGCCCCCGCAGGCCGCGTCCATGACTTTGTTAAAGTCAATGGTGGTCATACAGTCATCACCAAGGTGCGTGTCATGAGGATGGCATGTCATTATTCGGTCATCCTAAACATGATATAGGTTCTCATCGCCAATAATGGTCGGTACACATAATCAGCTATATTCAAGGCGAGGGACTGATCCGCTGCATAGGCATTGCTGCTGTGAAGGAAATTCGGTCCATCAGGCAATGGAGCTACGAAACCTTTGGCGATGATCGTGCCGTTGAGTTCACGGTGATGGCAACCCCCGAAGACCTTAAAGTCAATGCGGAGTATATCCGCATGGCAGACCGATACATAGAAGTTCCGGGCGGTACAAACAACAACAACTACGCCAACGTAGACCTCATTGTCGACGTTGCCGAGCGGGCGGAAGTTCACGCTGTGTGGGCAGGGTGGGGCCACGCGTCTGAAAACCCGCGTCTACCCGAGTCTCTTGCTGCGAGCAACAATAAGATTGTTTTCATTGGTCCTCCGGGTAGTGCCATGCGAAGTTTAGGGGACAAAATCTCAAGTACAATCGTTGCACAGAGCGCCGAAGTCCCTACAATGGCTTGGTCAGGCACTGGCATCTCAGAGACGGTATTATCCGATGCGGGGTTCGTCACCGTTCCCGATCACGCATATAAGGCTGCATGTGTATCGAGCATCGAGGAAGGTTTGGAGAGGGCGGAACAGATCGGCTGGCCTATTATGATCAAGGCTAGTGAAGGCGGTGGTGGGAAAGGCATCCGGAAGGTTGATTCGCCAGAAGGCTTCAAGAATGCTTACAATGCTGTAGTAGGTGAAATCCCAGGTGCGTCATATCCATATAAACATAGAATAAACGCTTATGGTGTGAGCGGTGTCCCAGGTTCACCCATTTTTATCATGAAGCTAGCTGGTCAGGCTCGTCATTTGGAGGTACAACTCTTGGCGGACCAGTATGGAAACGCAATTTCTCTTTTCGGTCGTGATTGCTCGGTCCAGCGACGGCATCAAAAGATCATTGAAGAGGCACCCGTCACTATCGCCAATCCTGAGAAATTCGAGGAGATGGAGCGTGCCGCGGTTCGCTTGGCCAAACTCGTTGGCTACGTTAGCGCAGGCACAGTAGAATGTAAGGGGTGTTGTCTCTATGTGCGAGTACACCTTTTCTAACCCTGCTCGATAGACCTTTATAGTCATGCTGAAGACGTGTTTTATTTCCTGGAACTCAACCCGCGCCTTCAGGTGGAGCATCCCACGACGGAGATGGTGACGGGTGTAAACCTTCCCGCAGCCCAGCTTCTTGTGGCAATGGGCATTCCCCTTCACCGAATCAAGACTATTCGTCAGCTTTATGGCGTAGCGCCCCACGGTACATCGGATATTGACTTCGACATGGTCAAACCAGAATCGAACCAGCTACAGCGCAAGCCCCGACCCAAAGGCCACGTTGTCGCTGTTCGGATCACCGCGGAGAACCCTGACGCCGGTTTCAAACCCTCTTCCGGAGCCCTACAAGAGCTTAACTTCCGCTCAAGTACGAACGTTTGGGGATATTTTTCTGTCAATAGCGCCGGTGGGCTTCACGAGTTTGCTGACTCACAATTTGGCCACATCTTTGCATACGGTGAAGACCGGTCCGAGAGCCGGAAGAACATGGTCGTTGCGCTCAAAGAACTCAGCATTCGGGGCGACTTCCGCACAACCGTCGAGTATCTCATCAAGCTGTTGGAACTTGAGGCGTTCGAGGAGAACACCATAACAACTGGCTGGCTCGACTCGCTCATCAGTAGCAAGTTGACAGCCGAACGTCCTGATAGCACGCTTGCTGTTATCTGTGGTGCCGTAACCAAGGCACACCTCGCATCGGAGGCATGTTGGTCCGAGTATAAACGTACCCTCGACAAGGGTCAAGTTCCTTCTCGTGACGTGCTCAAAACGGTCTTTGGCGTTGACTTCATCTACGAGAACACCCGCTACTCCTTTACGGCTACCCGTTCTTCCCGCACTACGTGGACACTCTATCTCAATGGCGGCCAGACACCTGTTGGTGCGCGTCCGCTAGCAGACGGTGGCCTTCTTGTACTCCTCGATGACAAAAGTCACTCAGTTTATTGGCGTGAGGAAGTCGGCGCTCTGCGTCTGATGGTAGATTCGAAGACGTGTCTCATTGAGCAAGAGAACGATCCAACGCGGCTACGCAGCCCTAGTCCAGGCAAGCTCGTCCGTTTTCTGGTTGACAGTGGCGACCACGTCAATGCCGGCGACGCCTACGCCGAGATCGAAGTCATGAAGATGTACATGCCTCTTGCGGCCTCCGAGGACGGTATCGTTAACTTCGTCAAGCAGCCAGGGGTCTCACTGGATCCGGGCGACATTCTCGGCATTCTCACTCTCGACGATCCCGCCCGAGTAAAGCACGCGAAGCCCTTTGACGGCCTCTTGCCCTCCTTCGGTCCACCTGGTGTTACTGGCAACAGACCCCATCAGCTTCTCGCACAGTACATTGACGTCCTGACCAATATCCTCGAAGGATTCGACAATCAATCAGTCATGGCACCATCTCTCAAGGGTCTCACCGACGTACTTAAAAACTCGGATCTACCTTATTCTGAGACAATCGCAATTCTTTCCGCACTTTCCGGTCGTATGCCATCGAAGCTCGAGGATCTCGTCCGCAACACTATTGAAGCTTCGAGGTCAAAAGGTCCGACCCCCGAATTCCCGGCCTCGCGGCTTAAAAAAATCCTGGACCACTACCTCCAGGACAGTGTACGGCCCCAGGAACGTGTCACAATTCGCACTCAACTGGGGCCCCTCTTCGACGTGGTCGAGCGTTACATTGGCGGCCTCAAAGCCCATGAAGTACACGTGATGACAAACCTCTTGGCGTGCTACGCAGACACAGAGAAACTCTTCGGGGGTAGCATCGAGGCTCGCGTCCTCAACTTACGGGAGCAGTACAAGGATGACCTTGACGAGGTTGTCTCCCTTGTCCTCAGCCACATCAAAGCACAAAGTAAGGCGAAGCTTGTCCTCGCCATTCTTGATCACGTCAAGAAGACTGGCCTCCCTGTATCCAACTCCGAGAGTCCCCTTTTCGAGGTTACCCGCAATCTCGCTGCCCTTGAAGGCCGGTCATCGACCCAAGTTTCGCTTAAAGCACGAGAGGTCTTGATTGCGGGCCAAATGCCGTCGTACGAAGAACGCCTGATACAGATGGAGGCTGTTCTCAAAGCTTCGTTGGGTAATACCTACTACGGCGAGTCTGGCCTCGGTCAGAACAAGTGAGCGCGAAGCATTATTTTCCTGAGGGTTAGTATCTCACGATCACACAGGGCCCCAGCAACAGAGATTCTTAGAGAACTGAGTGACTCTCGGTACACAGTATTCGATGTGCTTCCGGCTTTCTTTGTGTATAATGACCCTTGGGTGACTCTCGGTACGTTGCGTTGACCGAATGGTGACGCCTACTGATCATCCCCACAGCCGCCTTTGAGGTTTATGTGCGCCGAACATACAGGGCATATTCTCTCCTTTCCATCGATTATGAAGAGGGTGACGGCACGGATGACGGCGAGGCGCCTAGTATCGTTACGTGGAGGTTCAACCTTGGCCAATCTCTCTCCCCACCGCAAACCCCACGTCTAGACAAGCTTGGGTATGTCTAAGCCTTGTATTCGCCATGTTAGCTAGCTCACAGTCATATTTAGCGAACCTCGTCGCCATGGATCCGTCAGTGACCTCACGTACTTGATCAATCGTAACCAGTCGCAGCCCGTCCGGACTGGTGCCATCGCCTCGTTTGCGAATTTAGATGCGCTGACCCTCGGGTTCAAACAAGTGGCGTCGACCCTCCCCCTCTTTGACGAAGCCGAGCACCACCAACGGTACGGCGCCAACAGCCAGCCCCCGAACGTCCTTAATCTGGCCCTCCGAGTTTTCAACGAGGCTGACGACATGTCGAATGCTGAATGGGCGGAGAAAATCTACGTCTTTCTCAACAATCAGAAATCCATCCTTGCACAACGGGGTGTTCGCCGCGTTTCCGTTGTGCTCTGCCGCCGTGGGCAGTATCCCTGGTACTACACCCTGCGCGAGAGGAACGCTGTTTGGCAAGAAGAGCAAGCGATTCGCAATATTGAGCCGGCCTTGGCATACCAACTTGAGCTCAGCCGCCTTTCCAACTACAATCTAGAGCCAGGCTTTGTCGAAAGCAGGCAAATTCATATATATCATGGCATCGCCCGAGAGAATCAACTCGACCATCGCTTCTTTATCCGCGCTCTCATCCGCCCAGGCCGCCTTCGTGACAATATTAATACTGCGGATTACCTTATCTCAGAGACGGATCGTCGCGTCACCAGTATTCTTGATGCTTTGGAAGTTGTCGGTGTCAAGTATCGCAATTCAGACTGCAACCATATTTTCATGAACTTCACCTACAACCTTTCAGTCACCTACGAAGACGTTTTGGCGGCTGTGTCTGGCTTCATTGAGCGCCATGGCAAACGCTTGTGGCGACTCCACGTCACCAGCTCGGAGATCCGCATCGCGCTGGAGGACAGCGAAGGAAACGTAACCCCAATCCGCTGCATTATCGAGAACGTTTCCGGCTTCATAGTGAACTTCCATGGCTATCAAGAAATCACCACAGATAAAGGCACGACTATCTTGAAGTCAATTGGGGAGAAGGGTCCCCTTCATCTACAACCCGTCAATCAACCTTACTCAACAAAGGAATCCCTCCAGCCAAAGCGTTACCAGGCCCACCTCATTGGCACTACCTACGTGTACGACTTCCCGGACCTCTTCTCGAAGGCGCTGCAGAATGTTTGGGTTAAAGCACGTGCGAATGACTTGTCGCTATCCTCACCTAGGACGTGCTTAGATTCGAAGGAGCTTGTACTGGATGAGAACGACCAGCTCGTGGAGGTTGATCGTGCTCCAGGAAACAATACCTTCGGCATGGTTGGCTGGGTATTCACTCTGCGGACTCCAGAATATCCCAATGGCCGCAAAGTTGTCGTCGTAGCGAATGACATTACCTACAAGATTGGGTCATTTGGTCCGACAGAAGATCAGTTCTTTTACCTGGTTACACAGTATGCCCGTGCGCGCGGTCTTCCCCGCATCTATCTTTCCGCGAATTCTGGGGCCCGCATTGGCCTTGGCGAAGAGGTACTCAACTTGTTCTCGGTGGCGTGGATCGACGAGGACCACCCAGAAAGGGGCTTTGACTACTTTTACCTCACGCATGAAAATTATCTGAAGGTCCAAGAGAAGTGTGCTGGCGCCATCCGGACAGAGGAAATCAAAGGTGGCGAGCGTCGCTACAGGATTACCGATATCATCGGCCTCCAAGATGGCCTCGGTGTCGAGTCATTGAAGGGTTCGGGACTTATCGCGGGCGAGACATCTCGCGCGTACGACGACATCTTCACCATAACACTCGTTACTGCACGCTCCGTTGGCATCGGCGCCTATCTCGTCCGCCTTGGCGAGCGTGCTGTCCAGGTGGAGGGCCAGCCTATCATCCTTACTGGCGCCCCTGCCCTCAATAAGGTCCTTGGTCGCGAGGTCTATACATCTAACCTGCAGCTCGGCGGTACCCAAATCATGTTCAAGAATGGTGTGTCTCATCTCACAGCAAGCAGCGACTTAGAAGGTGCCACGCACATTCTTGAGTGGTTGTCGTATATCCCCACAGTCAAGGGTGCGAAGCTTCCGGTTCGCATTCCTGTCGATACCTGGGATCGCGAGATCGGCTATGTTCCACCGAAAGGCCCGTACGATCCTCGTTGGTTCATCGAGGGCAAGTACGACGAGACGACCAACGAGTGGCTCAGCGGCTTCTTCGATAAGGGCTCCTTCCAGGAAACCCTGAGCGGTTGGGCCCAGACGGTCGTCGTTGGTCGGGCCCGTCTCGGTGGCATTCCAATGGGTGTTATCGCCGTGGAGACTCGCACTATCGAACGCATTGTTCCAGCGGACCCGGCTAATCCTGCATCATTCGAACAGCGCATCATGGAGGCTGGTCAAGTCTGGTATCCTAACTCTGCATACAAGACCGCGCAAGCAATCTTCGATTTCGATCGAGAAGGTCTGCCACTCATCGTGTTCGCAAATTGGCGTGGCTTCTCTGGTGGTCAGCAAGATATGTACGACGAAGTCCTCAAGCAAGGCTCAAAGATTGTCGATGGGCTGTCAGCATATAAGCAGCCTGTTTTTGTCTACATTGTGCCAAACGGAGAACTTCGCGGCGGAGCCTGGGTCGTTCTTGACCCATCGATCAACGCGGACGGTCAGATGGAGATGTATGCAGACGTCGAGGCACGCGCTGGTGTGCTTGAGCCAGAGGGTATCATCGAGATCAAGATGCGCCGTGACAAAATCGCTCAAGTAATGGAACGCATGGATTTGCCGTACGCCGCACTTAAGAAAGAAAGCAAGGACACGTCCAAAACACCTGAGGAACGCGCGGCCGCCGCCGAAGCGCTCGAAAAGCGCGGGGCACTTCTTCAACCAACATACAAGCAAATCGCGTTGTTATATGCAGATCTCCACGAGTGAGCCGTAGACATTTCTCTGCTTTTACGCCGCTCAACGCCCTTTACAGTCGTGTTGGTCGTATGGAAGCGAAGGGCTGCGCTAAGCCAGCAGTATGGAAAGAAGCACGTCGCCACTTCTATTGGGCAACACGTGCGCGCGTTGCACGCTCAAACGCGCTTGGCCTCCTCGCTGCTGCCAGTCCCAGCCAATCACGTGAATACCTCAAACAGTTGCTTAACGACCTCTCTGGTGTCGACGAAAAGTCGGACCACCGGGCAGCCGCCGAAGCACTTGAGAACCTTGAACTCTCATCTACTGTTGCTCAACTAAAGGGCGAACATATCGCCCAACAATTACTCGGAGATCGCAAATCTTTGATCGACGGATTTGTCAGACTGGCAGATTGCCTTTCTGAGGATGAGAAGGCCACCGTGCTGGCCGCACTTAAGAACACCAACACTTCTCCTGGTCCGTCGGATTCTCGCACACTTTATATATTTTTACTGATAATTGCGCTGTACTATAGGACCACCATCATATAGTGCTGCTTGATCGTGGCTTGGATGTTTTTCTGATCCAGCACTACTGTAGCATACCACAGATTATATCCTGTCGTAGACCTGTTTGTGTTGACACGATTAGATTAGAATATAGATTACTCTCGGGGTGATTGACCGGGCCGGGACTTGTACGGACCGGTGAAACGAGGGAAACAAAACAGGAAGCGGGGTAGCCGGGTAGCCGTGGCCGTGGGTTGCGGGGCGTCTGAATCCGTCCTGCTGGAATGGGGAGGGAACAAGCGCTGCACTGATAGCCCAGAACTGCTCTGCTCTGCCATCATTCCATCATTAGCTCGTGATCCCGCCTCATCGTTATTGTCAACCACAACATATACCATGCCACCACAACCAGGAGTCTTCCCCCTTCCCTATGCTTCCACCCATAAGGCCCGAGCGAATCCCACAGAAATTCATAATGGTACCACCGACATCGTTACCGGCTATCCCCCGACCCCGCACCATACCATACACCATACATCTTCCTCTGCTTTACTCGCCGGGCCAAGTTCACGACCGCATGGTGTGTCTTCGTTGCATCAGCACCTGGACATCGCGTATTGACCCAGTCATTCCTCACGTCACAGGCGCCAACGTCGATGATGGAAAGAAGGACCGAAGGCGCAAGGAGATAGTAGGGCGACTAGGTAGGGAGATGAACGATCGACGCGATGAGTGCGTGTCCCCCCTCGCTTCCTCCTTATCCCACGCGTGTTCAAACGAGGTGGCATCCGTGTCCCCTTAGTGGGCGCCAATACGCCGAATCGATCTCCGCACTTCACAGCGTGGCCATGCAACTCGCCGCACGTCCCGAAACGCTTCCGTCTTATACCTTGCGCCTGTACCCTCTCTCCCTCGAACGCTCGGCGTTGCTCGCACAGCTCGCGGTAGAAGAGCGGAATTCTCTCGAAAGCGCTGAGGCGGCCTATGAGCTAGAGCGCGAACGCGTTGAGGAAGAATGGAAGCGCGGACGGGACAGGATACGAGAGCGGCTCCTAGAGGGCATTGAGGAGCGCCGACGGAGAGCACGAGACGAAAAGGACGGAGAGGGAACTGTCAGTGGTACGTTGGGCGTTTTTTTTTCTTATTCTTTTTTTTTGTTGTGCGAGGGGACGCAATACTCAAGTATTTGAGTTCAGAGGCTGCGCTCGATTCCCAATCACGTCCACACATCACACGCAAACTTCGCAACAGACTCGGCACATCACCTCCTCCCACGCCTCTCGCAGCGCAACCTAACGGGGTCCCGAACGGCACGGGGCCCATACCTTCCGGTCCAGTCACAAATCCTCATTCGCTCTCCGTCGATGAGCTTCCTTCGCCCTTCCCATTGCCGCTTACTGCAACATCCCTTCCCAACATGGCAGCCGGGAACGCCGGTAGCAATGGTGGTCGACGTCGTCCAAAGGGTGGAGGTTTTCAGGTTCAGGCGGTCGGAGGACTTGGTAAAAGTGGTGCTAGCTTGACGGGCTGCAAAGAAAGTGAGGTTGACAGCGACCTGGGAGAGATAAGGAGGGGCAATAAACGACGGAGGGGCGTCGGTGTTTCGATCATAAAGCCATAGCGACACTTGTCCATTCTTTTCCCCGGACGCACAGCCTGTTTTATTTTCGTTTTTCCGATTTTGTATACCAAATACCTCATTTCTTTTTTCTCCTCTCTCGCTTTCTCCGGCAGTCACGGACCGGTTGAACGCCAAACTGACTTGGACAAGCGCTGTCAAGTGTGCCAAGGCTGCCAGCTGTCAGTGAACGATGTCGCCTCCCATCGGCAAGGGTCACTCCCAATCCCATCTGTTCTCTGCTAAACGCATTTACCATAGCGCTATTGTCTGTCTATGACAAATCGAATCTCATCGATCTCGCGACTGCACTGTCTCAATCAGGCGTCCGCTTACTCGGCTCGGGAGGTACAGCGAAGAAAATCAGGGATGCTGGACTGACCATAGAGTGCGTCCACGATGCTCTGAGCATGATATAATGGTTTCCAAACTAGGTCCAAAGAGATGTTGCCGATATCACCAAAGCACCTGAGATGCTTGGCGGCCGTGTAAAGACCCTCCATCCTGTTGTGCATGGTGGTGAGCGCCCTATTCAGCCCTCTAGTCAACCCTTCGATACGACTCTGGCAAAGGCATCCTTGCACGCGACATCCCCTCCGATCAACAGGACCTCGCAGCGCAGTCCATCGCGCCGATCTCGATCGTCGTCTGCAACCTGTATCCGTTCACGTCGACCATCGCGCGGCCAGGCTGTTCCCTCGCAGACGCCGTCGAGGAGATCGACATCGGCGGGGTCACGCTGCTGCGCGCCGCGGCCAAAAATCATGAGCGCGTCTCGGTGCTCTCCGATCCCGCCGATTACGCGGACTTTGTGAAGGCGTGGACGGAGGGCAAGGGCGACGTGGGAGCCGCGTTGAGGAGCAGGCTCGCCCTCAAGGCGTTCGAGATGACCGCGAGGTACGACGAGGCCATCAGCGGGTACTTCCGCGAGCAGTACGCCGATGCCGCGGACGGCGAAAAGCGCGCCGGTCCGCCTCAGAGATTGGCATTGCGATACGGCGCAAACCCGCATCAAAAGCCCGCTCAGGCCTTCATCGCCGACGGGGAATTGCCATTCAAAGGTGTGGTCGTTTTCGTCCCGATCGTGACTTTGCCATCTCATTTGCCTTGCATTGACACGTCCATCTACAACGTCCACAGTTTTGTTCGGCGCTCCTGGTTACATCAACCTCCTCGACGCGCTGAATTCGTATGCGCTTGTAAAGGAATTGCAGGAAGCCTTGGGGCTTCCAGCTGCGGCGTCCTTCAAGCATGTTTCTCCCGCGGGCGCCGCTATAGGCTTAAAGCTGGATGATACCGAAGCAAAAGTCTATGGCGTGGATGATTTGAAAGAACCGTTGACCCCTCTCGCTGCCGCATATGCTCGCGCTCGTGGTGAGTGTTGGCCTATTGATGTTGATGACAGGTGTGCCTAATCGAGAGCAGGCGCCGATCGCATGTCTTCGTACGGTGACTTCATCGCGCTCTCTGCGCCCTGCGATCTTGCCACCGCGCGCATCATCTCTCGAGAGGTATCTGATGGTGTCATCGCTCCTGGATATCTTCCAGAAGCTCTTGAGATCTTGGGAAAGAAGAAGGGAGGAAAATATTGTGTTTTACAGGTACGACAAATGACAGCCTGTGAAGATATACCTCGTTGATATTTCGGTGCCAGATCGACCCCAACTACGTTCCAGGTGAAGTGGAAACGAGGCAAGTATACGGCGTGTCATTGCAGCAAAGGAGGAACGTCGCCAAAATCGATGCCAAGTTATATGATAATATCGTCAGCAAGAGTAAAGACGTGAGGTCGACGCTTTTTCTCCGCTGCTTGCGATGACCTTTCCCCCTTCCCTCTCGTAACCAGCTCCCAGAAAGTGCCATAAAGGATCTGATTGTTGCGACGCTAGCTCTGAAGTACACCCAGTCGAACAGCGTAGCGTACGCCTATCGCGGCTCGATCGTCGGACTGGGCGCGGGCCAACAATCGCGCATCCACTGCACGCGACTCGCGGGCTCCAAAGCGGACAACTGGTGGCTGCGGCACCATCCGCGCGTGCTCGCGCTGCCGTTCAAGAAGGGCGTCAAGCGTGCCGAAAAGGCCAACGCGATCGACCTCTTCGTCGGTGGGGAGGTCCTCGAGGGCGGCGAGAAGGCGCAGTGGGAGAGCTTGTTCGAGGAGGGGAAGATACCCCCGCCGCTTAGCGCCGAGGAGCGCGTGCAACACGCGAGGCGGTTCGATGGCGTGGCGTGTTCCAGCGATGCGTTCTTCCCGTTCCCGGATAACGTCCACCGCGCGAGGAAGAGCGGCGTGAGGTATCTCGCCGCGCCATCGGGAAGTGTCATGGACGAGGAGTGCATCAAGGCGGCGGACGAGTACGAAATCGTTTTTGCTCACACGCCGCTGAGGCTTTTCCATCATTAATCGGCGCACTGTCACCGAAACAAAAAAGGAACGATGTCTCGAGCTTCAAGAATGTCGTGGAATATACGAGTAGAAGTAACCGACCACCCCAAAATTGTACTTTCTGCTGAATGGATCGAGTTATGCTTAATATATCTCGTTTTGTTGGAATTTTGTCTGGCCATTCTCCGTTAAGTTGCTCACTTCAAACTGATCGGGAACGCAGGAGAAATCATTCGGGGCCGTAAAGGAACAAAAAAATCTAGTCCTGCGCTCGAATATCGTGTTGGTTGTCCCCTCTTGCACGCATCTCTTCTCGCTCCCGGAGTAGATCCGCGCCCCATTCACGCACCTCGCTGTGGCGTAAATGCGGTATGCTGCTATCAAAGAAGGGCTGCAGGGTTTGCGAGCCATGGGCACGCTCGTACTCCAGTGCTTGCGTAGCCATCTCGAACCTGTCGAGATCTAACACATGCGCCAGCAAATTGATAGCCAAAAAAAAGGATAAGTGGTGGGGCCCCACGGCACGGCCTCGTAAACTCACCTTTGACGAAACGCGCCTCTGCCGTCGACTGATCTTCGTACTCTCTCCACAGCGACATGATCTTCAGCGCTGCGGGACTATCGTGCAACATCTCGTGTACAAAGTTTTCCATCGCTTCCTGAATGTGCAGGATTCCTTATCAGCAGCAGCAGCACGCGTCACGGGGTGGGTGTGTGGAAGGACGCACGGCTTCGAGCCTGCGCTTTTCGGCTTTCGGTATGCCTTCTCGGGGGGCGATGTCGCCGACTGGTTGGAGAGGAGGGTGGGAGGGAGGAAAGGAGGAAAGGAGCAGCGTAAGCGGGGGAGGCGCTGGAGAAGAGGGACGTGGAAACGGGTGGCTTGGATTTGGGTCGTACAGTACCTTGGGCTTCGGCCAAGTCGTGCACGGCAGCCATCATGACGCACCTGGACATCGCGTACTACGTCAACGATTGCACCCATCGCACACAGAGAGAGGATAGAACCCGAGTCCTCTCACTTTCCGATGTCCAGCGATTGGTCTGATACACACATAGCGAGCACGGTCATGCGGTACATGTGATCTGATATGCTTCAACGACGCGTTAGTTTCACGAGAGAAGAAAGGGTGAAGAATGTGGAGGGACGGCGAGGGGACATTTACCTCTCAGGGTTTGGAATCTGCGGTATTTCCAACTGAGTCAGAGAAGATCAATTACACCGGGGGACACGATAACTTTGTGATCGACCCATCCCGTTCGTTTCTGTGTCTGCGGTACGCGAAAGAGTCAACGGGGTGGTGCTACCCTCTATGGTTGAATGAGTGAACGGACTTTAAGCCGCTCCAATATAT
>Ga0307510_10003091_pt1 | contig 19244 bp, 10 predicted proteins | sample 12_EM_MG_FD_207224 | JGI IMG/M metagenome (GOLD analysis project Ga0307510, IMG submission 207224) | Populus trichocarpa ectomycorrhiza microbial communities from riparian zone in the Pacific Northwest, United States - 12_EM | ecosystem: Host-associated > Plants > Roots > Unclassified | place...
AATTGGCAACTAGTTATCGTACCTGCTATATTTATTTAGTAAAGATCCTCGTTTTTTTATTTATGTTTTTTTTTCTTGTTTTGATGAAACATGTTTTTTTTTCTTTATTAAAAACATGTTTTTTTTAAAATAAAAACTTAAGGTAATTAAAATAATTATTCGTAAGAATCATAAAAATTTAATTCATGAGAAAAAAATGCATTTATTTAGTTAAAATTTGTTTTTTTTTTTATGAAATATGTTTTTTCTATTAGGAGAATGTTTTTTCAAATAAAAATTTATTATAATCTAAAAAACAAGTTAAAAAAACTAAAAAATCATGTCTTCGTACATAAACTATGTGCTTGTATAAAAGAATAAAAGAGTAATTAATTTATGAAAACTACATAAGAAAATATAATAATAAAATATATATTTTTATTCTTATTGAAAATTCTTGTGCATTTTTTTAAACATATATTCTTTCTTCTATAAAATATACGTGATCAAAATTTGTAAATTAATCACCAGAGGTGTCCCAAAGCACGACGTACTTAGGCCCAAATCAGAGTGTGAGTCCATGTGAGCAGCCACCAGGCCTAAACCCAATGATGGAACCAATGTGCTATAAGACTCTAACCCACCAGACATTTATTTAACAATTGTATTGTGCCAAGCACGGTCCATATACCATGTGGGTGCCGCCCATCATCAGCCCACCCAGCCGTGTGACAAAATGACCCCTTTTTCGCTTTGATAAAAAAATAAATGAAAACGAGACTCAAATAGAAAGTTATGGTAAAAAATTCAGGCTGTAAAATGTTTTTTTATTGGAAATATATATATAAAAAAATTTATTCAAATCAAAATCATTCAAAAATATATAAAAAAATATTTTAATGTTTTTTTTTAAGACAAACATACCCAAACTCGGGTAGAAATGCAATATACATCACCACTGGTGCGAAATGTTAAGACATGAGTGGAGTGGAATGAATAGTGTAGGTGGTGTCTAGAGTTATTAGCAAAATTTTAACCAAATCTAAGAGTTTTGGAGCTTAATTTAATTTTTGCTTGAAATGATTTTTTATTTTTATTTTAATGGAGCGAGGATGGCTTTAACTTGTCTATGGATGAACAAGGTGAAAAACATTTGAGTTCAGAGATTCTCTGATGATGTCTGGGACCAAACCTGCAGACCAGAAGAGTTGGGCGGATACGCGCCGTCAACAAGTCATCTACAAGTTTATATATCTACAGACTGAAACACGATCAAGCCTGACCCCCGGACGGAGGCCTAGCCCGTCTTTTTTCTTATCCAAAATTTTCCTTTTTCATTTTGATGGAAGTTCGTCTGTTTTCTATTCAACTATGTTTTCCTCTATTTTTCACACTCCAACGTTCCGGCTCTTAGTTATTCCTTCCAAAGATCCTTCTCTCTTTACATTTATCAACCAGATGTCGATGAAATTTAGTGCCCTGTCTGTATACATTTCCTCAATCAGATCCAGCTACTAAAATAAAATAATTGGAGACAATGTTAAACAGTGCACATATATTGATGAAATTTCCCACCATTCCAAAATTCACACGATTGTCAACCTTGATGATGATGATGATGCTAACAATAATGAATTCTACACAACCCAAAGATTCAACTTAGAGCGGACAAATATCTTGTTCCTCATGAAGTGAAGATGCACAGGTGTAGTATTACATGCCTATTGGATCAAATTTGGAACAACAGAATTATAGTGCTCCCCAAGACCAAACGCATGCTTATGGTACGACAACATAATGCTTGCATTTGATGAACCAGCACCACCGTCAGATTTGTACTCCTTTCCCATCTCCACATCAGGGAATGATCCTGAAAATATCTTGATATGCCTCCGGAGGCAGTGAGTTAGAGCCCCAAGCTCCAGCTGCCCTCCCCATGCTGTTGTAGACTCAACTTCTTTACAGTAATTCTCGAATCTATCTGAGAGTGAATGATCAGAGTGTTCTTCGGTAATAGTATCTGACAGGAAAAAAGGGAGGAAATCTGGTGAGTTTTCCCTCATATAGGCAGCCACCAATTTTCGAAGCTCTTGGTAATCATATGGTGCTGAACCTCCAGAAAGGAGTGCCAGCTGATCTTCAACAGCTCGGTAGAGGCAGTGCCCATCTGGCTTTATTTCATTTATAGTCAACCCGAGGGGTTCAAGCTTTCTTTCCAATTTTTCATCTTCAATCATTCGATCACTTTCAAGGTTGCTCTGCTCTTCTTGTATTCTTTGTTCTCTTTCTGCTTCTTGCTGAGCTCTTTTCCCCCGTCTCTTTGCGCTCTTGCTGGGCTTTGAATGCTCAGGCTGGTTGGTAACAGAAACCCCCGCTACAGCCTTCACCAAGTTGTCAAGATTGCTACTCTCATTTCCATTAGTACTGTTGTAACCTAAAGAAGCAAGTTCTTCAGCATGTTTTTCTTTTAGCTTTGCAGATAGTTGAGAGACCTCTTCCTCGACCAACTTTTTCTTAGCTTTCTGTTCCGCCTTGCTACCTTTTGCAGCTGCCTTTTTCATTTCAATTTCTTTGTTCTGCAGCTGTCTTATCTCCTTTCTGCTCACATAAAAAAATTTAGACACGAACACCAATTAACAATTCGCCCAAGTGTTTAGGGGCAGAAGAAATTACCAATATTATATTATAATCAAATATAATGTTAAATGTAAAACTAAGGTAAGCAACAGGTAGACTTTCAGTGCAAGTCATTTACAAACTACAGTTCTTTTTTGTCTTAATTTTTGTAATCTATGCATCTCAGTTCCATAGCAGTGACAATAGCTACTCCTCGTAACAAATGAAACATAAGGTCACCACCATCATAGCAATAATGGTTATTTCCTCATACCCTGCCCACAAAAACTGGTACATCAGAAAGCTATGTGATAACTGAGTTTTCACACAACACCAAAAATCTCCGCTACACCTAAAATAGTAAAGAAAACACTGAACCCAAATCATAAATAAATGGATCAGTAATAAATCGATGATGCAGATTATAGAACAAAATACCTGTGCCGAGAAAGCATTTCATCACGGGATTCCTCTTCCTTTTGAGACACATTGGCCGGAATTGGCTCAGTTGGTTGATCCTGTATTTCTTGAGCATCCGACATTTGGACTACACTGTGATAAAAAAAAAATGATAATTCAGAACCTGGGATGTAGTTGAACCAGACCGTCCGAAACAAATAACTACAAATTCTACAAAGATTAAAACCAGAACCTAATTTCCTAACCCCAATCATAATATAACGTCTGCAAGACTGAAATATGGATTCTCCATAGAAACCCAACTGGTCGATTAAGCTAATTACATAAATCCCATACTCAAAACCATATTTTTCGAAATAGCAACTATTCAACAGATAAAATTCACAGAACCACGAATGAAAACTTCTTCAAGTTTAGCTTAGACAGAGAAGAAGAAGTCTAACCTTTAAGAAAATCGAAGAAAAAGTAAAGGAAGTGGGTTTCCGGCGGCAGAACTCGCTGACAGCTATACTAGGAAAGGCGGCTGTTACAGCTTCGGGGGTCTTGGGATCCCTCGGGGTCGATAAAAAAAGATTTTCTCTTCTTTTGTGTGTGATATAAATAGAAAGGGCAGAGGGAGAGTGGCGGCCCAAAACAAAAAGGGAAGGAAGGCCCTTCTTTTACACTAGGGTTTTAGAGTTTTAAACATAATAGGGTGCATCTGGTATCTGTACTTGTTTTATTTTCTTAATTCAGTCCCTGTACGTTTTCTTATATATTTCTTATACTCTCTTATTGTGACAAACTGGTGGCTGGAGATATGGCTGTCTTGAATCTTTGAGAGGTTCGGCTCGATCTTCTTCTCTTTGCACGATGACTGATTCAAGCTTTAAAGGAGAAAAACTATTATTCTTGATGCAGAGGAGGCTACGAGTAACACAAACATCTTTCAATATATATATATAGATCGATTCTGGATAATATTGACAATGATTTCGGCTGATTTTCTTTCCTTTCTTAGCACAATTTGATCGCTAAAACGTGGCAATTTGGAAGCTGAACTCCTCATAAAGGTGAGCAAGGATGTTGCTGGGCCAGAGTTATGAACAAAAAGACCGTTGCCATCTCCTTCATATTGGGATGTGAAGTTTGCTCAAGGCTTGGTCCTCAAGCAACAAAGATTTGTTTTGGGCTCTTTTGAACTGGGCTTTGTGAAACATGCCCTTCATGTCCATTCACTCACGAGTTAGCCTTAAAACGCTTCTTTTCATTCTGATTTGCAAGAGAACACGAAGGAATTTAAGAGAAAATGTGACCAGGAAAAAAAAAGGAGTGATTATCCTTCATAGGATTTAATTATAACTTAATCAGTTAACTACCATTTACCATTCTCAATTTAGCAGTTTTTTTTTCTAAAAGTAGCAACAGAATCAAATTTAACAGGCCAAAACATCATTTAAAAATCCAAAAATACTCTCCCATAGCGGAATGGGTCATGACTATATTACCTTAGCCCAACAGGAATGGGCCCAGGTTGTTGTTTGGGTCCAATTACCCTTAGGTTCAGGCAATAACAAAGAATGGACCTAGGTGCTGCCTAGGCTCGTACATAATTGGGTCCAGGTGTAGCGTGTGAACCTAATTAATTTTGGGTATTGGGCGTACGCCTAACACCCATATTGGGTACACGTCCCAGTGCACCAGGCATTGGACACACACAGAGTCAGGATTAAAGCATAAGATTTTCTATATAAGATATAACTGAGTGATCTCAAGTCTAAGAATCACTTACACAATCGTCACGTGAGCCTTTCCATAAATATAAGTGATTTTTTCATATGGAGTTCTCATACGGGTCAGTTCAATGTGCATGTCATCTGACAAGCATCTACATATTAGTTCTAAGCATTTCTTATACCCCAACTTATAAGAATAACTGCTTCTTTTCATAAAAAAAAAGAACATGATATGTATCAGTCTCAACAACTCTAATTAATGTCCAATCTTACTAGAACATTGATCGAGAACATTTAGAAATAATGTTTTGATGTAATATATAGGAATCCTATAATTATAATGACTTTATAATTTTCTTTGCAAATTATTTTTGTCCTGAGAACTTTATCTTTACTGTAGATTTATTAATCAGATATTAGATTCATTAATCAAGTATTTGATGAATATTAAAAATAAATAAAGCCTTTATTAATATACACACACACACATGAACAAGGTCAATGACACGTGTAACCAACTGATTGGCTACATTGCATATACAATTACAATTAGCCCAATTATTAGTAATATTTTGATTATGGTTTGAATTAGAGCCGCCAAGAGCTAAACTCGATAAGGTCAAATTTTTTCAATCTCAAGAGAATTAATAAGGATAATAGACCTATGTCATAAATCACACATGTGTGTAGCTTGAAACAATAAGGAATAGCGCAACCCGTCACTCTTTGATTAGAAGAATAAGCACATTCGAGTCTATTTTATTGGACTTTTATTTGGTTTTATTATTGGATTTAGTTTTATTTTATTTTAGACTTCATCTTATTTTAGTGGGTTGTTAGCCCAATTGTTGGTAATATTTTGATTATGGTTTGAATTAGAGCCACCAAGAACTACACTTGATAGGGGTGAGTTTTTTCAATCCCAAGAGAGTTGATAAAGATAATAGACTCTTGTCATAGATCACACACATGTATAGTCTGAAACAACAATAAATAGCTTAAGCTATCACTTTTTAATTAGGAGATTGAGCACATTCAAGTCTATTTTATAGGATTTTTATTTGGTTTTATTATTTGATTTAGTTTTATTTTATTTTAGATTTAATCTTATTTTAGTAGATTGTTAGGTATGTTTTGATTATGGTTTGCTTTAGATTGTTTAAGTGTATATTTCTATGAGATTGACATCTTTTGATGGTTTATTAAAGAAATTGTAGACAGACCTTAATTTCTCCTCTCTTTTATTTTGCTTCTTCTTCTTCTTCCTCAATTGATTCTTGTCCCGCATCACATCAACATTGATATATACCACAAATTAGGACTGGAAAAGAAGAGATCACAAGTGGGTGGATGGGACACACCATATTGGATACGATCGCGTATGACGCATGTACATGTTCACCATACGCATAAAAAGCTACTGAAATTGGCCGGCATAGGCATGCATGCAGGACAAGGAATTTTGCATATTCTTAAGAATTTGATATATAGAAAGATTCGTCTTGCATGTTTATGATCAAGAAGAATAAGCAAGAAGATGCACTTATACACAAGATTTGATTTGTGATAGCTAGCAAAGGCCAAGTAGCTATAGCTAGTACTGTTGTCAACTATTTTTTCAATTATCTTCACACGGCCTTTTCCATCTTTGTAAGGGCAGATTTTGTCCACCTGTTAGTTCGACAGGGAAGTACCGAATCTAAATTTTCAGTTAATGAAAAGAAAAGATTTCTCCATCTCTGTAAACTTTTTTAGTTAATGAAAAGAAAAGGAAAGTTTTTTTTTGAAGAGGATATGCACACAGAGATCAAAAGAGCAAAGCAAGAACGTATATATCCATTGCCAATTTTATTTTTTTTCATCATAATAATAAGCTAACAAGATCTATTCGAGTTTTGAATGTAGAGGCTCAACTTAGTGGCATTCTCCTCTTCAAACAAGTGTAAATGTATGTAGCTCTATTTTCCTGTGTTCCTTTTCTTTTGCAAGTAGAATTTGGTTTTTCTTTTCTTTCCTCCTGTTTCTAGAATTTTGCATACCATTAATACGGTGAGGGGACCAATTCAAGAAAGTGAGAATGGATTGGATAAACTCTATCTTCCTCCACATCAGCCAGCGCCCAGCAGATGCTATGCTACAATGACAAGTGACCCAAATGTGTCAGGCAATCACAAGAAACAAGTTTAACTTGATCCAGCTTTAAGAGCTACGTCGTGTGCTGTCTATGCATTCGTATACATTCATCAGGAATTTTTCGATAATCTTAATTCATAGGCGAGGCAAGACATCTGTGTAGAGATTAAGTTAATGGAATATTTGCAGAGAGGATGAACAAGTGACCCAGACCTTCCATGCCTTTGACATTCCACATATATATACCAGCCACTATTGAAACGGCATTGAGATTCTTCATGGTGGTGAGATATGAAAAAAGGTATTCTTGTCCATCCTTCAACAAAGAATACTTATCAATATGATCAGTAATTAACTTCGAATTCTATATTTCAGATGCTACCAAAGGGGGCCGAAAGTATGTTCTGCTAATTGTTAAATGTATTGTTTTTATTCCTACACTGTTTAGCTGTACGGAAAATCTATCCTGGAGATTTGAATTACAGTTATAGATGACAGGTACAAGTCGTTTATAGCACAAAGGGGTCACTATCAAATAAATCATGCATAATTTAAAATATTTTTCTTATCCAAACAAATATCAGAAGGATCTTTCTCTTTTTATCCTATAGTTTGTTTTTCCTTTATGGATTAAACAATGCTATCCACCACCCCTCAACTGCCCTTATAAATAAGGCCTGATGAATCTCAAAGTCCACCAAAGCAATTCCTCAGTAACTAGCAGCTACAAGCTTCTGCACTCAGCTTGCTTCCCTGCAGGTTTTTTTCCTTTCTTGATTGACTTTGTGTTTCTTCCAAGCTAATTCTAGTAGCACTCAGCTAGCTGTGAATAGCAAGAGAATTGTTTCTTTTCTTATCAACACCAGGAAAAGGTTTTAGAAATGGATAAGGTTAGAGATTTGGCATCTAGGAACGCTGCAGTGATCTTCACCAAGAGCTCATGCTGCATGTGCCACAGCATCAAGACACTTTTTTATGAACTAGGTGCAAGCCCCGCAATTCATGAGCTAGACCGTGAAGCCAATGGTAAGGAAATGGAGTGGGCTTTACGTGGGCTAGGGTGCAACCCCACCGTCCCAGCTGTCTTCATAGGTGGAAAATGGGTAGGATCAGCCAAAGATGTGCTATCCCTGCACCTGGATGGGTCTTTGAAACAAATGCTCATGGAAGCCAAGGCAATCTGGTTCTAGCTATAGTACCTCTCAAATAAGCCACACAGTACTTTAGTTTAACGCTGTATGATATGGAAATAGCTCTTATGCTATGTTGAAAACAATGTTGTATTTAAGGGCTTTGCTTTTTCTCGAGTTCCCTGACTACATTGTATGAAAAAACGTAATATTATGATAAAAAATCCTGAAGATCAGTTTTCAGGGGGTGTTTAAGATTTCAATGATGCTTTCATTTCTGTCCATAACCAGAAACCTACCTGAGAACTTTGAGCATATTTTTACTCTGTTGGCTTGATGCCTATCTTATAAAAAATGGAGATCAGGCAAGCATTTACTAAAGTCACCTATCCTGAACAATTAGAATTCTCACTTCAGAATATCTGGCAGAACTGCGACGTGCAAGCTAAATTAAAATATAGGATAAAGTTCATCTCCATAGAAGAAATTTTCGGACAGAAATTTATCCGCTTGGTAAAATTGCAATTCTTGGCAGAGCTTCCTCTGCACAACTGTCAAACTGGTAGGAAATATTTGTGGATAACATATGGTGCCTTTTCCTTGAAATCATTTTAAGATATATTTTAACCTTAAACCTTAAACATGGTTTTTTTTACCCCTAAATTTTGGAATTGAGACCTTTTAATCACTTCTACATGGACACCTCTGCTAAGGGAATGACAAAAAGGTGATGCTGGAACTTTTATGCTTCCCATAATGTATTCCTCCATATCCAGAAAGCAAAAACTTTGTCCGATGTGACTTTTATGCATAAACTAAGAATATAACATCCATGCATATGATTTCCTAGATGTGCATATCTACATATGTGATGAGTACAAAAATCTAAGATGCTTAGGTATAATGCTTGATGTATTATTGGTTAATATTCTCATAACCTAAGTTTTTTAATAAATAATAAAAAAAAAAAATGGATAAGAATATATTTGAGATTGGGGTTAAGACAACACAAAATTTAAAATTTGAGGATGGAATTATTAAATTTGAGAGTCAATTGGTTAATAACTAAAGAATTAATAAGTTGGAGACTTTAATTAAAATTTAGATTAGTTTAATTAATAAAATCAGGTGCTTAATTAAAAAATTAATAAGTTTGAGGACATAGTTAAGTTTTGATTTAATTAATTAAAGAAATCAGGAGTTTGATTAAAGAAATATCAAAGTTGTGGGCTGATTAAAGGCTAAATTTCAGGAGATTAAAGACTAAGGACCATAGTGAAATTGCAGGTTTACTTTAGGGATTCTAACTGATTTTTCCAGGGATAATTTTGAAAGAATTAAAAGTTGAAGATTTAATTAAGGACCAAATTGAATAATCCGGAAATTAAAAACTGTTTTGTAAATAGTGTTATAATTTAGGGATTCAGTTGAAATTAATCCAATGGCAAAATTAAAAGAAATTTTTAATTACTTGAGATCCATTTGTTAAATTTCCAAAGATCAGGGGTCAAAATGAAAATATCCATTTCTGCCGAAACGGCACCGTTGCTGGGTGGAACAGTCGTGCTTGTCTTCTTCATCCCGATTCAACAGGGGAGCTGAAAATCTGCAGCAAATCCGACGGTCCTGCAAAGGCAGGACTGGTTTTTGGGCAAGCGACTCCATCTCTATAAAAGGGAGAGCATAACAGTGGCAAGGGGGGAGAAAACAGAGGAGAAAAACTCAGAAACACAGAGCAAAAAAAAAAAACACCGAAACGAGTATTGGCCCTGCCATTGCCTTCATCCCTGCAGACATCCCTGCAGAAAAAGAAGAACCCAAAACATCAGTTTCCACAGAAAGCCGGCACCTTCATCATCTCAGGAGCTGCTGGAAGACTAAAGCATACGGTGGCACAGAAGCAAAAGAAAGCAGAAGGAAAAGTCATACGCAGACGAGAGGCACCACCGCGCTGCAAGCATCTTCGCCGTCTCCAGAAGCAGGAACGCCCATTCTTCATCCCGTTTTGCATTCTTTGAATTTAGTGTTGCAAGAACATTGTGCGAAGGTAATTTAATTACCTTCGCACTGTTCATGCACGCGTGAAGTCACTTCACGCGTGCTTTCTTTGATTTTGCCCAGCCGGGTCACTGGCTTGAGCCAGTGACGGGGCCGGGCTGGCTGGGTCTAGCCCAGCCCATATGGGCTGATCTGGGCCCAAACCCCAATAAAATAAAATAAAATAAAAAAATAAAAAATATGTGTATGCATAAATAAAAAATAATATAGATTTATTAGTTTATTCACTGACGCCAGAGTCATAAATAAAAATATTAATTTAAATTTATTTTATTTTATTTAGCTACATAAAAAATAAAAAAAATATGTGTATGCATAAAAATAAATTTTGTTTTTGTTTTTATTCACTGACGCTAGAGTCAGGAATAAAAATATGGATTAAAATTTATTTTGTTTTATAACTATGTAATATTTACCAACGCTAGAGTTGGAAGTATCCGTAGTTGAATATGCACTGGCGCTAGAGTCAAGAATATTATAAGCAAATCATCATAGAAAAAATGAATAAACATTTAGCAATTTAAGACAAAACCAGCAATGCAGTTTGCCTCAGGCAGAACGTTTAAGGGGTGATAATATCTTCCTTTTTACGTAATCAATTCTGAACCATAGAATCTATGTTGTTTAGTTAGGGTTCCTAGTGACCATAATACTAGGTGGCGACTCATTAAACAATATCATTCCCCATCAAAGAACAAGATGCCAAAAATCTATTATTTTCCATGAAAATTTTTAAAGTCATCGCGATGTCGGATGTGACAAATATTTTAGTTCAAATAATATGATCCATTCTTTCTAGTTAAGGTGTCTAACAGCTTGAAATGAAAAGTACAGGTCGTTGGTAGCTGGTGGTTCCAGGTAAGCCAAGGTGGTTGATAATGGATACATGTAAAAGGTCTATTTTAATGGATGCGTGGACTCTCTGATGCTTAAGTCAGTAACTTTAAGGAGAGAGAAAGTACAAAGATATGTTAGAGTGATAGACTCTGAAAATATGTATGTTGAAAGTCTTATAAATTAAGAGATTATGAACTTTACATCACTTAGAGAATGTGTTAGTCTAAGACTACACTAGAGAATAGGGGATCCGATATCAACCCCTGACGAATTAGTTAGAGGCCCTTAAGCATCACTTAGAGAATGTGTCAGTCTAAGACTACACTAGAGAATGAGGGATCCTAGATCAACCCCTGATGAATTAGTGAGAGGCCCTTAGAAATAACTTGGAGAATGTGTGATTACAATAGAAAGACTTTATACCCATCTCTTGAAGATTGTGGGGTTATTGTTTTAAGGAGACCAAGTCAATCCCCTTCTAGGAAAGTGGCTAGAAACCCCACTGGAGATTTATAGTTAGGAAATGTATGTCAAAAATACATTATTTTTATTTCTATTAAGGATTATGCATCTTGATGCGATTTGAGTGAAAAGTATGGGGGGAGGTTATTAAGAGAGACATGTCTTGGAGGTGAAGCCAAGGTGTTTACTTTAACAACACTGGTAACTTTGAATGGGTGATCCTATTTTGATTCAAAGGAGTTATAAATCCTCATGATACATTAAATACCCATAGGTTGATCCTTCATAGTTCTTTCTTGAGTTTCCATTTCTACTACAAGAATGATTTTGTTTGGAAGGTCCCTTATGCTAGTTGTCTTTGTAAAAAAAAAATATTGAGGCTCATGTCATAGCAAATCGACCTCTTCTACCCATATATGGTTTTCCATTACTTGTTTCAGCTTGAGCAAGCTTTTATCTAATAAGGCATAAAGTTTTCTCCGGATGGCATGTTCTCTTACCTCTCTTATCAAGGCCTTTAAGGTTACTAACTCAAGCAATTCTTCTACCTTGAACATCTCCTTATTGAACCTTTTCAAATATATCTGAGTAGACTTGATCTCTTGTTGGGTAATGCTAAATAGCTCCATATAGCTTTTCATGGAAGGAATGTTGGTGTTGAAGTGTGTGACAAGCTTAGTGCAGAGGTCACTTTTTTTAGGGCTGTAGTTATTTTCCTGGGTATGCTTATGTATAGACCTTTTTTTAATCCTTTGTCTGTTAGGATATTAGGAGCCTGGGGAGTTTGGCATGGAATGACTATTACGACAATTAGTTTCCATCTCATAGTAACTAGAGAAAGGACATTCAAAGTACCAGCTCTGTACATGGGTATCACAATAAGGGAAGTAACCCCTTGATGGACTGTAATAATTGTCATTTTATTTAGTCTCCTTGGGGTAGTGTAATCAATTTCGGGCGACTCGTACAGCTAGTGGTCGTGGCGCTTGGGTTTTATGTGTTACTAAAGGTGTCAAGATTTATTGGGGTGACAAGGTCTGATTTTGCCTTTTAGTTGCCAACACGGACTGAGTGAAGAGTTACACCTGACAAGTGATTTTTTAACTGTCTGGTTGGGTAGAAGTGTTCATGATGATGGGTAAAGTTGTCAAGCGTCCTGACACAAGTGTATCTTGTTTGTGTGTCATGGAATGGCCTAGAAATATCACATACAAGTTTTAGAAACTAATGGTTTTTTTATCAGTTTCTCATAAACGACATCAATTGATAAATCTTAAAATTCAAGATGCTTATGAAAAAGGCTAATGTATTAGATAATTGGTTAATCTCTTAGTTCAAGTAATTTAATTTATTCTCCCTAACCAATGTGTCTGACGGCTTAATATAAAAAGCCTAGATGGTTGGCAGCTGGTAGCTAGTGGTGTTAGGTAAGTCAAGGTGGCTGGTAACTGGTACCTATAAAATATCTTATTTGATGGATGTGGGAACTTTTTGATGCTTAAGTCAATAACTTTGTGAAGAGAGAAAGTAAAAATATATTTTATAAAGATAGGCTCTGAAAATATATATGTTGAAAGTGTTAAGAATGAAAAGATTGTGAACCTTGAGTTTGAAGGATTCATAGTGTATTTATAGCTGATGAGTTTTATCCTTTTGCAGAGAGGAGAGGCTGAAGAGTAATTTCACCGTTATTATATTTTGAGTTGTATTATACTCAAAATAATATGTATTGAATCAATATAAAATAATGAGGTACATGAATAGGGTCTTGGTAAAATTTTCAAAGTAGTGTTAGGCTTGGGCAAGTTGCTTGAGCCCATTAAAGGTAAAAAAAAATAGATCTAAACACACTTCCTAGGGCGAGCCTATAAAGTTGGGCTCCTTCCCTAGAACAATCCTATAGAGTTGGGCTCCTCCTTTAAGACAAGACTATAGAGTAAGGCTCCTTCTTTAGGGAGAGACCATGGAGTCGAGCTCCCCCTAAAAGGAGCCTATGAAGTCGGTGTCCCCAAGTACATTGAACGAGGCCTCTTTTTCTTTTTATTTTTGGGTTTATCAATATATCCATAAATGTTATGCATACATATTCATATGTTTATATACTAATATTGAACGTGATGATGAACAAATATACTTTAGGAACTATGTATAATTGTACTTGAAAATTTGAATACATGCATGTGTGTTGTGTGGGTACAATATGATGTTAGCTTTCCCGAATATCATACACGTAGTGGAAACTATAAAAAAAATTATATTGGAGTCCATAGAATCCCATTAGACAGATCTAGAGTTGTTTAAGGATTTATTACCTGAAGATTTGATCTTTTTTTGTTTTGAATAATTCTTTAAAGACTAGGTTATCGTAAATCACAAGTCGTTCAATTGTCTAGCATCCAATAGTAATTCACACGAACCGCCTGTGAGAAATCTCTTAAATTCCTATTTAGGAAAGAAGATTGTTATGCCTAGAATGCTAGCTTTAATTTTGTGTTTACGTAGTTTTTTTATCTAACAGATAAACAACCTCTATAAAATAAGAGGCATATCTTACTATTTATAGGAAAATTTGAAAAATCTTATAAATTGGTAAAAAATCAATTTGTCCCCTGAATAATATTCATATATTAATTCAAGATAATTTTAGAATTAACTCAATCAAGTCCTTACTTGATTTTTCTAGGTCTAGAAATATAATTTATGTATTAATTATATTCTAGTCCTTAATTTCTAAAATATATTTTAATAAAGTCATACTTAATTAAATCATCTCAACTTAATTTCTGACTAGTGGTTTTTAATGTGTGTGACCCATTAGATTCCTAATATGTTGACTCAAATATAAATTCTAATTCTAATTAAATAGAATTAAATAAATTAAACAATTTAATTTATTATCAATTAAACAATTTAATTTATTATCAATTAAATAATTGATTAATTTATATTTGAAAATCAGGTGCATCATCTAACAACGTGTTATGATCCTCTATATATTATAAAAGTCATTAGTGATTTGACTTAACCTTTCAATGACTGGTTTCTCAGTGTAATTAATATCATTTCATCAATAATATTCTGATTTAGTATTAAATCATGGAGTATGTCTATCATGTTAAATCATGTTTGTTCTCTACATAATAGTCATTGATCGCTTAAATAAGATTTGAAACTCTTTTCAATTTCAAATCTTATGTCACTTTGGCCAATGATTTCTCAGTCAATGCTATTTGAGAACAAATAAAATATTTTTTCTAATTCACTTAGGGTGATAAATCCTCTCTTAATCACTGAAGTACTTTCATATAGTTCATGATACACCCAATGTTTGTTCTTTTATTACCTCGATTAAGATAGCATGTAATATGATCAAAGTATAATATTTTATCTATAAGATAACTTAGTGATCTCAAGTTTAAGAATCACTTATACAACTGTCACGTGAGACTTTCCATAGACATAAGTGATCTCTCCATATGGTATTCTCATGCGGGTCAGTTCAGTGTACATGTTTTATGATAAACACTTACATATTAGTTTTGAATATCCCTTATACCTCAGCTTATGAGAGCATCTGCTTCTTTTTATAAAGAAAAAAACATAATATGTATCAATCTTTACTACTCTAATGAATGTTCGGTATTTTAGAAAGGATCAACCACGAACATTTTAGGAACAATACTTTGATGCGATAAGAATCTCATAATTATAACAAATTTATAATTTCGTTTGCGAAATATTTTTTTGTCTCATGAATTTTTTCTTTATTCTAGATTCATTAATTTAATGTTATATAAATATCAAAGATAAGTTAAACTTTTATTAATAATAAATATATATTTACATAAATTAATAATTTCACATATAACTAATTAATTCGCTACAAGTCACATTAAAATTCATACACCAAGTAAGATAATTATAGTTGTCATTACGATGGAAATCACAGTTTTTCTCAAGACTGATGACTTATGCTTTACAGAAATCTTATTCAAGGGAGAACAACAAATATTATCCTGTTTTGATCAAAAGAGCTGCATTTCTGGTGTGCACGTGCCGACTTAATTGACATGCTCATCCACACATGCGAGAGCTAGCACAGGTTGGATTGTAGCAGTAAGAAATGGGCCTCGTATGGTCGTGGGCTCGAAAGAATCATGCAAGTTGGTGGGCGCAGCACAAAGAATCGCAGCCACCGAAAGCCATCTCATTCCCAATCTTTCAGCAAAAGGATTCAAAGAAGGTGATTGTGAGGAATCTGGTAAATTGACTAGCTTCATAGTGTTTTGTGTCCATAAAATCTGCAAAAGTTGAACAAATGGTCAATAGCATGAGCACGTCTGTTATGAATATTCGACTGTATGAATCCCACAGTATGATCATTGCTTTGATCCTTCCATCTTTGTAAAGATGAAGTAGTAATTTATCAGATGGTTATGATAATTGTATAAACAGTCAATCTCGTCAGTACTTGAACAATAGCGGTGCAGCAAATTTTTGCTGTCAACTTGCTCAGCCCGTGGAAGCACAGAAGTCCCATCTCTAAAAGCAACTTTCACCCATTTGGGCATCTAAGTAAAGCTGCTCCACTTTGAATGTTCTTCTTCAAACAAAAGGACTCTCCTAATCTGTCCCTATATATAGTCTAGCGTGAGAGCACAAGTTCAAACAACTTTCTGCTTTAAAACCCCTTTTCTCTCTTGCCTGCTCCAGCCCTAACATTACCATTGGATCCAATTCTAGTTGAATTTGATCTGGTGGTCTTTAGGATCTGAATAGACTCTAGAGAAGGCCAAGGACTTCTTCACATAGTAAGAAGGCTTAATCGATCAGGAGTGACAACATGGATAAGGTGTTGAGATTGGCCTCTGAGCAGGGGGTAGTGATATTCATCAAGAGCACATGTTGCTTGTGTTATGCAGTCAAAATCCTGTTCCAAGAAATTGGGGTGGACCCTCTGGTTCATGAGATTGACCAAGACCCTGAAGGCAGGGAAATGGAAAAGGCTCTCACAAGGATGGGGTGTAGCGCGCCTGTACCGGCTGTATTCGTTGGTGGAAAGCTGCTGGGATCCACCAATGAAGTCATGTCCCTCCACCTCAGTGGCTCACTCAATCAAATGCTCAAACCCTACCAGTCTCAAACTTAATTTAATTACTGCTTCAGTATCAAGTTGGAAGAATAAAAATTGGCTCGATTTAGTAGTATAGCTAGTGCGCTGTATGCTTAGTAGTCTATGTAGACGTTGTTTGTGTTAAGTGCTTCGTAGCTTTGATTAGCTTGTGTGCAATATGTTCCCTTATGTCAATGGAGTTAGCTTTGTATAATCGTTGCTCTATTTGATCAATGCAGAATTCCAGCATCGCACAATCTCTGAATATTTGACCATATCCCTTTTCTCTCACATTTGAAGATAAGAAAAATAACTTTAAATCAGTTCCAGAAAAGCATATTCCATAAAATCATTCAGATCATCATATATGCCTTTCATATTATAAATTCTCAGAGGAAAACAAATTAAATTAAAATTAAGTGCCTCCTCAAATCTACAATCCTGCAATCTTGAGCACCATTAACATTTTGATCAACCATATTTACATTTGCATATGTCTGTCATGTATATGTTCCAAGGGCATCCATTCAAATATCAGAATCGGAGACACCAACTGAGGAGGAAAAACAGCAGAAATATATAACTGCGCATAAATAACTTTTTTAATTTCTTTTCTATGATTTTTGGTTGTGGGTAGGGCATCAATGGAATGGAGGTGAGGGAGAAAGTTGAAGCTAGTCAAGTTAGACATCTCTAACTTTTAAACTGCCTATTGCTTTCCTCCACACGCAAAAAGTCTAAGAAGGAAAATTCTTTCTTGTTTGTGCTGCCATCGATTCTTCTGCTTTATCTTAGATAAAGAAAGGTATTGCATTCCTTGCCTTTAGATCTTTTTCCGGCGGTGATGGTATATATCCCTTTGTCTTGCAGAAAAATGGAAGCAAGATTAGAGTTTATTCCATGACACAAGCGCGCTACACATCGCATCATTCTTATTTACTTTTCTCATTGCCAAAAATCCTTCTCCCCAACTAATTTGGTCGTAGATGGAAAATATTATGCCGAGAACCATGTCTTCATCTTTATTCCGGTCAGATTTTACTACAGTTTTTCGAAGAAGTCATTTTCTCTTCCTTTATTTAAATGCTGCCACAGATTAATTGCAAATGAAATTACATTTCCAAAAGAGTATGAAACAATCTGAGTTTCGGTAGAACCTCGCTTTTCTGACCACTAATTATGTGCTGCTACATCAGCCAAAACAGTAGAGATTAAATTCTATCATTAACAGGAATTTTTGCAGAAGGATTAAACACAATTTTCGCCATTTTAATGGATTTTTTGCAGCAAGATTAATAAACACAGTTTCGCTTTTATGTCGCGATTTACATGGAATTTGAACCGATTTTTCTTATCCAAGTTTCCACAATAGTATTAGTATGTGGATGCATCTCTTATTTTCTCAATCACAGGTGACAGAAAAAACTGAGAAGAATTCCTGTTAGAACTGTTGCATGGGAAGAAAAACGTCAAGAACTGTTGCATGTATCTAAAGGAATATGTTATGTCTCTCTCTTTATATAGAGGAAGAAAATTATTTCTAGATAATCTTCTTTGCTGAGTGTATATATTTTACTAGAGAACAAGCTTGTATTCATCTCAGCTCATGATGAAGTCAATGGTCATCATAAAAAGAGGGTACTTCATTGATATGCACGTGACAAGAAGGCATCAAGCAGTGTATAATAAGCATACGCAGCCATGAGAAATTAAACAAGATGAGAGATTTGGACAGCTTGAATTATTGATTAGACAGTCACTTACTTTCGGTCATGATGTGTCAATTTCTCTTCATAATAACCAGCTAATTGTTAGCTCATGATCAGTCGCCCAAGAAAGTCTCAGTATCAGAGGAGGTAGATGATAGTTCATGTGCCAATTGGCCACACTCAAAGTTTGAAAGTATTGAAGGGCCACCAGATAGAAGGATCTCAATCTCAAAAGTGGAGATACAGAATCTTGCAAACTGCAAAGAGAGCGCTTCTCTTTTCATGCATCGATCTTGTAATTCTACGAGGTTTTTTCCGACGATCAGCTTTTGTTCATGAATCCATCAGTAAAATATTCACTGTTAACATATTAGAGTAAATAACAATAAAATATTCTATCTATCGAATCCATATATAAAACCATGGATTTTTGTTCAAGGTATTTGATTCCACCAAAATATTATTACCGTCGTCTTGTTTATTTTGATGACTAATTTAATTTTTTTGTTCGTGTTTTCTTCCTTCCTTTTTTTATACTCATATTTCTTAGAAGTACTTTCATCTAATATTTTTTAATCATCAATCTTACCTTAAGATAATAACCCACGTAATTTGATCTCTAATTGTTTCCTTTTTTAGTCCATTAAGAGGTTTAAAAGCCCTTGAGAAAAGGCAATGTGTGGCCACCAAAGAGCAAATTGATGGCGGTTTCCGGTGGCATGTGAGTTTTCTACCTGAATTGAGGTTGCGGAGTTGATATGCAATGCCCACTGTCTATGTTTATAAGCCTTTCAGGCTTGGATTTTGTTTTATAAGGAACATTTCAAGCTTATTGTCTAGTGCATGTCAGCTAGTTGGCCTACACTACAATGCGGGTTGGATTTTATTTTGGAGAAAAAAGGTGTATTTTTAAAGCATCGAGAACTTTTTACAACTAATAATATAAAAAGCAAAACACATGCTAATGTTATATAAAAAAAAATAATGGCATAACATTTCTTGGAAAAAAAAAGTTCAAACGATATATAATCAAATAATATAAAAAATATATAGCAACTTAATAAAGTCTAAG
>Ga0307510_10003092_pt1 | contig 19240 bp, 14 predicted proteins | sample 12_EM_MG_FD_207224 | JGI IMG/M metagenome (GOLD analysis project Ga0307510, IMG submission 207224) | Populus trichocarpa ectomycorrhiza microbial communities from riparian zone in the Pacific Northwest, United States - 12_EM | ecosystem: Host-associated > Plants > Roots > Unclassified | place...
GGGAGCCGTGGCGATCGCCCTCGGGCCGCTCATCGGGGGTGTCGCGACCACGTACTTCTCCTGGCGCTGGGTGTTCGCCGGTGAAGTCGTGATCGTGCTCGGCATCCTGGCTCTCGGCCGTCGTATCGCCGACGCACCGGCCGAAAGCCACCCTCGCATCGATCTCGTCGGCGCGGCGCTCTCCGCCCTCGGGCTCGGGAGCTTCGTCTACGGCGTACTCCGCTCGGACGAGTGGGGCTGGTTCCAGCCGAAGCCCGACGCACCCTCCTGGCTCGGGATCTCGCTGGTCGTCTGGCTGATGCTGGCCGGGCTGCTCCTGGTCTGGCTGTTCCTCCGCTGGGAGGCGCGCCTCGTGGAGCAGCGCAGGGAACCACTCGTGGACCCGGCACTCCTGCGGAACCGTCAGCTCACCGGCGGGCTGACGATGTTCTTCTTCCAGTACCTCGTGCAGATGGGCGTGTTCTTCGTCGTACCTCTCTATCTGTCGGTGGCCCTCGGCCTGTCCGCGCTCAAGACCGGCGCACGCATCCTGCCGCTCTCGCTGACCCTGCTGGCCGCCGCGATCCTCATCCCACGTTTCCTTCCGCATGTCTCACCGCGGCGGGTGGTGCGGCTCGGGATCCTGTCCCTGTTCGCCGGGGCGGTGGTCCTGATGGCCGCGCTCGACGCGGACGCGGGTGCGGAGGTCGTCACCGTCCCCCTCCTGCTGATCGGGCTCGGCATGGGCGCGCTGGCGTCCCAGCTCGGCTCGGTCACCGTGTCCGCGGTTCCTGACGAGCGGAGCGCGGAGGTCGGCGGCGTCCAGAACGCGGTCACCAACCTCGGCTCCTCGATCGGCACCGCACTCGCCGGGTCGATCCTGATCGCCGCGCTGACGAGTTCCTTCATCAGCAGCATCGAGCAGAACCCGGAGATCCCGGCGCAGGTCAAGAGCACGGCGAGTGTCGAACTCCAAGGCGGTGTGCCCTTCCTGTCGGACGCCCAGCTCAAGGCGGCTCTCGACGAGGAGGGCACGAGCGCGGACGTCACGCGGGCGGCGCTCGACGCGAACGCCGACGCGAGGCTCGACGGCCTGCGCGCCGCGCTGGCGATCCTCGCCCTCGCCTCGCTTCTCGCGATGTTCTTCACCCACCGGATCCCGACGACCCAGCCCCGTTCGAAGTCGTAACCGGCCCCCGGACACCCCTCCGGCCGTCCGGGCGAGCCTCCTGCGGCCGGCGGACGACGAGTCCGCCGGCCGGTGCGGGTCAGTTCGGGAGGCCCTCCGGATCGGTCGCCCAGGTCGTGTTCGGCTCGGTGGCCAGCCGGAAGTCCAGCCTGCCGCCCTTCAGGGTCAGGGCGGCGCCGGTCCACGAGCGGGTGAGGTCGCGGCCGTTGAGCCGTACGCCGTCGACGTAGGGGTGGGTGTCGTCGGCGTCGGGTGCGGTGATGACGATGTCCGTGCGGCCCGGCCGGTCCAGGACCGCCTTCGGGAAGAGCGGTGCGCCGAGCAGCAGGCCGGCGCTGCCCGGGGTGCGCGGATAGATGCCGAGGGCGGAGAGGACGTACCAGGCGGACATGGTGCCGAGGTCGTCGTTGCCGGGCAGGCCCTTGGGGCCGGTGCCGTACGCGGTGTCGAGGATCTGGCGGACGGTCGCCTGGGTCTTCCAGGGCTGTCCGAGGGAGTTGTAGAGCCAAGGGGCGTGGATGTCGGGCTCGTTGGTGGGGTCGTAGCGCAGCGCGTCGCCGCCCCGGACCGACCATGCGCCGTCGGCCGTGTGGAAGAAGGCGTCGAGCCGGGTGGCGGCCGTCTCGCGTCCGCCCATCGCCTCGGCGAGGCCCCGCACGTCCTGCGGGACCATCCACACGTAGGCGGCGGCCGAGCCCTGTGCGAAGCCGAGGTCGCTCGCCGGGTTGAACGGGCTCACCCAGGAGCCGTCGAGGTTGCGCGCCTGGATGTAGCCGGTGGCGGGGTTGAAGACATTGCGCCAGTAGGCGCCTCGCGCCTCGAAGTCCTTCGCCTCCTCGTCCCGCCCGAGCAGTTTCGCCCACTGGCCGAGGGCGGAGTCGGCGACCGCGTCCTCCAGGGTCTCGGCGGCGCCGCCCCAGCAGTGGCAGGCGTCCTGGGCGGCGTAGTGGGAGCTCATGTACTGGGCCAGGTTGGGGCGTTGGCCCACGCACTGGCCGGGGCAGCCGGCGTCCGAGAGTTCGTCCGGGTCGGGCACGGTGGCCTGGTGGACGAGGGAGTCGAAGGCGCCCTTGTAGTCGAAGTTCCGTACGCCCATGGCGTAGAAGGTGGCCAGGGTCGCGGCGGACGGGTCGCCCGTCATGACGTGGGTGGCGCCGCTGATGTGCACCCAGCGGTCCCAGACTCCGCCGTTCTGCTGGGCGAAGTTGTAGAGCGATTGAGCGAAGTCGCCCGCGACGGTGGGCTCCAGGAGCGCGAGCAGCTGGATCTGGGCACGGTACTGGTCCCAGCCGGAGAAGTTGCTGTATTGCGCCCGCTGGCCGCGTGCCAGCCGGTGGACGGCCTGGTCCATGCCCCAGTAGCGGCCGTCGGTGTCGCTGATCAGGTTGGGCTGCATGAGGGCGTGATAGAGCGCCGTGTAGAAGGTCTGGCGGCGGGCGGGGGTGCCGCCGTCGACGCGTACGGTGCTCAACTCGCGGTCCCACGCGCGGGCGCCCGCCTTGGCGACGTCGGCCACGCGCGCGTGCGGGGCGATTTCCTGGCGGAGGTTGGTCTCGGCCCCGTCGAGGCTGACGTACGAGATGCCGAGCCGCATGTGGACATCGTTGTCAGCCGCCGTGTCGAAGCCGACCCAGCCGCCGGAGCCGCGTCCCGCGCGGTCGGCGCCGGTGGCGTATCCCTCGCCCCCGGAGGCGGTCGTCGAACCGGGTGACACCGTGCTGTCGTGCCAGGTGCCGACCGAGGAGAAGGCGCGGTCGAAGGAGGCGCTGAAGTAGAGCCGGTAGTAGCTCTTACGGTTGTTGACACCGCCGTTGGCTCGGCGTCCGCAGAAGGCGCCGGTGAGGACCCAGCCCGTCACCTTGCGGTGGACGGTGTCGATGTCGACGTGGGCGTCCGCGCTGCCGTTGAGGGAGTTGGAGACGCGGAAGAGCAGACTGGCCGGGCGGTCGGCGGGGAAGGTGAAGTCGGCGACGCCTGCGCGCTTGCTGACGGCCAGGTCGGCGGTGGCGCCGGAGGCGAGGGCGAGGGTGTAGCGGCCGGGGGTGGCCTTCTCGTCGGCGTGCGAGAAGTTCGACGCGTAGACGGCGTCCTTGGTGTCCGCCGACGGTGACGAGGTGATGTCGCCGACGAACGGCATGATCGGTACGTCGCCCGCCGCGCCCGGGTTGCAGCCGGCGCCGTTGACGTGGGTGAGGCTCAGACCGCGGATGCGGGTGGCGCCGTACTCGTAGCCGTTGGCGGCGCCCGTGCTGGTCTGGTCGCCGGTGGTGCTGGTCGGGGACCAGGCGATCATGCCGCCCGGGAGGGTGGCGCCGGGATAGGTGTTGCCGCCGTTGGAGGATCCGATCAGCGGGTCGACCAGGGAGGACAGCTCGCCGGGGGCGCCGGTCGCCGCGGCGAGGGCGGGGAACGGGGCGGCTGCGGCGAGCGCGGTCGTGACCACCGCGGCCGCGAATCCGACGCCGAACCGCCTTGCCGTGCCCAGTAGTTGGTGACGCATGCGTCAAGTCGCCTTTCGGGGAAGGGACATGGAGCCGAAGAGACAGGGGGCGTCGCGAGGCTAGGAGGCCGCGCGATGGGAGGGAAGAGGCACCCGGGTACGGGTGATGAAGTGCGGGTGAACGCTTCGCCGTGCGCTTAAGTGGCCCTTAAGCGCGGGTTAAGCGACCCATTCCACCTCGTTCCCGCAGGTCAGCGCGGTGACGACTTCTCCCCGACCCGTTGGCCGAGACGGCGGTCGTGCGTAACATCGGGTCCCGGCGGCGGTGCCGACGCACGCTGTGAGAGCGCTCTCAAAGCGTCGGCACCGTCCGCTCCGCACAGCCCGACTCGCTCGGAGGCCCCCCACATGACTCCCCCGACTCCCCGTCATCGGCGCACGCTCGGCCGCCGTCAGCTGCTCTTCGCCCTCGGCGGGGCGGCGGTGGCCGCTCCCGCGGTCGCGGCCCTCGCACCGCACGCCCTCGCGGATACCAAGTCCATGGAGACGCAGGCCGATCAGGCGGGCGGACTCCCGCTGACGCTCGTCAACAACAGCGGTTCGTTCGACAACGCGAACGTGCACGTCTACATCGTCGGCAACGTGGACGGCAAGCAGGTGCGGGTCGCCCCCGACGGGACGCTCGCGCCGATAGCGCTCTCGGACAACGGCGCCGACGGTTTCACGGACTATGCGATCAGTCTCGGCTCCGGGGCGGAGACGACGATTTCACTTCCGTACCTGTCGGGCCGCATCTACGTCTCCCTCGGCGCGAAGCTCAAGTTCAAGGCCGTGGCGGACGGCAACGGCAACCCGGCGCTCCAGTACCCGGCCGGCTGGGTCACCTCCGACCCCAACTACGAAGTCCTGCACGACTGCGCCGAGTTCACGCACAACGCGTCGGGCATGTTCTGCAACACGACGATGGTCGACATGTTCAGCGTGCCGTTGAGCATCCGGCTGACCGGCACGCAGGACCAGACGACGGGCACCCTGCGCGACGGCGGGCGGGAGTCGGTGTTCGCCGCCGTGCGGCAGGTCGAGGCGTTCGCCCCGCTGGTCGTGGACGACACACGGGTCATCGCGCCGGGGCACGGGCTGGATGCGGGCCTGTTCGCGGCGGACTACTTCGCGCCGTACATCGACGAGGTGTGGAGCACCTACACCGGCAAGGACCTCACCGTCACCACGAACGCGGGCGTCTTCACCGGGCGGGTGCGCGCCGACCGGTTCGCCTTCACCGGCCCCGCCTCGGTCTCCTTCGCGAAGCCGTCGACCCGGGATGTGCTGTTCTGCGACGGCAATCTGGCCGCCCCGAACGACGGCACCACCGGACCGGTCGCGGCCGTGCTCGGCGCGGGCTTCAACCGCTCCACACTCCTGTCGAACTCCGCCCAACCGACCACCGACGCCTCGGAGTTCTACCGCACCGACCTCACGAACCACTACGCGAAGGCGGTGCACGCGGCCACCGCCGACGGCCGGGCCTACGGCTTCGCCTTCGACGACGTGGCGGACTTCGCGTCGTACGTCCAGGACACGGCACCGACGGGTATACGGCTGACACTCACGCCGTTCTGAAGCCGGAGAGGGCGGGAGCGCGGCCCTCGCCCTCTCCCGTTCCATGCCCCTCAGTTCGGCCGTTGCACGCGCCGGCGCCACCACGCCAGACCCGCGCCGATCAGCAGGATGCCCGCCGCGCCCGAGCCCACCGACGCGGCGATCAGGCCGGTGTTGCTCGTGCCGTCGGCCGAGCCGGTCGGCTGCAGGGCGTTGCCCACCTGGTCGCGGACGCTGTTGCCACCTGCCGTGCCCTTCGCGAGCGGGCCTCGCGAACCGGCGACGGGCTGGGCCAGATAGGGGAAGGAGTCGCCGAACTTCTGGTCGTTGGCGTCGACCGCGTCCCCCAAGTCGTTCTTGGCGCCGACCAGTTCGCCCTCGACGACCTGGAGCGAGATGTCCACGACGTCATCGGTGAGCCGGCGCCCGTTCGGGAAGCCCGCGTTGTCGCCGTCGAGCACACCGAGCCGCTTCGGCGCGGCGGTCGGCTTGATCGAGGTGTTCAGGCGCAACATCTCGGCCGGTCGTACGCCCGGCGGCTGGTTGAGGCCTTTGACGCCCTTCAGGAAGACGTCGACGAGATCGTTGCGCGGTTCCGCGGGCGCCTTGATCTTGTAGATGGCCTCCATGAGCTTCGGCAGTTCCGGGTTGGTCACGTTCTTCAGGAACTGGGCGTCGTTCCACGGCGAGGACGCGTTGAACCTGTCCTTGTCCTTCAGCGGGTTGACGACCTCGTTGACCAGCGGGTTGCCCAGCCGCGAGACCTGCTCGAAGTTCCCCTGGGCGTTCTTCCGCCGGGTGGTCGACCAGATGCCGACGACCGGCTGCTGCTGCGACTCGGTGATCATGTCGGTCGGCAGTTGCAGGGCGATCGAGTTGACGTTGTAGCCCTTGAGGGTGTCATTGCCGACCTCGGAGAAGTTGCCGCCGTAGAGCAGGTCGAAGACGCGCAGGTCAAGGAAGAACGGGTCGTCCGCCTGGCCGGCGAACGTCCGCCCTCCGTGGGCGAGTTGACGGACCGCCTGTTGGCGCAGCGTGCCGTAGTCCGGCATCGATGCCTTGCCGACGTTCGACGGGGCCACCGGTACGTCGCCGGCGAGCTTCGTCTTCGACACGAGACTCTGGTTGTGCAGCTTGAGCAGGTCGATGTCATAGGTCTGGGTGACGTTCAGGTCCGGGTCGTCGAGGCTGGTGACCGGGCCCGTGTTGTACAGGAACGTCTCCTTGTTCTTCGTGTGTGTCTTGAAGGTGTAGCGCAGCAGCAGTTCGCCTTGCGCGTCACCGTTGTTGTCGATGTGGATGTCGTACTGGGCGTCGTCCGCGAACGTGTAGAAGTTCGGTCCGCCCGCCGGGTCCTCGAACGGGATCCAGTTCGCGATGATCGTCGTCGTCTCCGGATCGTCCGGACTGACGAAGGCGTACACGTCCGTGTTGTCGTACTTGGGGTGCCCCGAGATGAGCGGGGCCTCCCGGTGACTGGAGGCGGAAGCCGCCCCCGGTTCCAGCGTGGTCATGCCGGCGGCTGCGAGTCCCCCGGCGGCCAGCGCACCTGCTACGAGAGTCGCGAGGCTCCTGCGCCGCGCACCGCTCCTGAAGATAGGTGTCATACCGTCCGTCCTCCATGCCAACTTCCCTGACGCTCGAGGATTCGGAACGGCCACCCCTTGCGGATTGGTGAATATTGACTGATCTGACCGATCTTTCAGTTGATCTATCCATTTGGCGCTCGGCGTGCGGGGCCGGTCCCGTCGTAGGAGCGTGGTGGTGTGGGAAAGGTGCGGGGTCTGGTGGCACGCCGGAACCGGGAGCCGGCCCGGCGCGGCTGGCTGCGGGGCGCTCCGGCTCCCCGGTGGGTGCGGGTGCTGCCGGCTGTGCTGGTGGTCGGTGTGGGCGTAGCGACGCTGGCGAGTCCGAACCGGCTGGACATCGGCTTCGTGCTGGGTGCCATTCCGCCGCTGGCCGGTCTGTCGTACGGCCCGGTGGCGACCGTGCTCTTCGGCGGTCTCAGCGTCGCGCTGCTGACCGTCCCCGCCTTCCACCTCGACGATCCGGGCAGTACGGACCTGTTGACCATCTGCTTCGTCGCGCTGCTGAGTGTGTTCGTCTCGTTCGTACGGAGTCGGCGGGACGCCCAGCTCGATCTGGAGCGTACGGTCGCCGAGGCCGCGCAGCGGGCGCTGGTCCCGCCGTTGCCGGAGCGGGTGGGGCTCGTGCGGTGTGCGGGGCTGTACCGGGCGGCGCAGCGCGGGACGCTGGTCGGGGGTGACTTCTTCGACGTGCGGGACGGGCCGTTCGGGGTGCGGGCGGTGATGGGGGATGTGCAGGGGCACGGGTTGTCGGCCGTGGCGACCGTGGCTTCGCTGCTCGGTGCGTTCCGGGAGGCGGTGCTCGACCGGCCGGACCTCGAATCGGTCGCCGCGCGGCTCGACCGCAGGCTCGTGGTGGACTCCGCGCGGTCGCCGCACGCGGAGTTGTTCGCCACGGCCGTACTGCTGGAGTTCTCGGCGGACGCGCGGGCGGTACGGATCGTGGCCTGCGGGCATCCGGCTCCGGTGGTGCTGCGCGAGGGGCGGGTCACGGAGATCGGCATCGTGCCGTGGACGCCGCTCGGTCTCGGTCTGGCCGACTCCGGTCCGCTCGGCGCCGTCACCGTGCCGCTGCTGGCCGGGGACCGCCTGTTCCTGGCGTCCGACGGGGTGTGGGAGGCACGGGACGACTCCGGTGCCTTCTATCCGTTCACGGGTCGGCTGGCGGCCCTCGCCGACGGCGACTCGGCCGACCTGGCGGAGCGGGTGTGGGCCGATGTGCTGCGGTACTCGGAGGAGATCCGGGACGACGTCACCATGCTGGTCCTGACGCCCGACGACTGAGGTTCACCGCGCCTCCTGCTCACCCTCCGCGTCGATGTGCGGCAGGATCCGGTCCAGGAACCGGGGTGTCCACCAGGCGTGCCGGCCCAGCAGGGTCATGACCGCGGGCACCATCAGCAGGCGTACGACCGTGGCGTCGATGAGCACACTCACGGCCAGGCCGAGGCCGAGCATCTTGACCACGATGTTGTCGCTGAGGACGAAGGCCGCGAAGACGCTGACCATGATCAGCGCGGCGCAGGTGATGACGCGTGCGGTGATCTCCAGGGCGTGGGCGACGGACGCCTCGGCGTCGCCGGTGCGCAGCCAGGCCTCGTGGACGCGGGAGAGCAGGAAGATCTCGTAGTCCATGCTCAGGCCGAAGATGATCGCGAACATCATCATCGGGACGTAGCTCTCGATGGGGACCTTGCCGGAGACACCCAACGACGGACCGCCCCAGCCCCATTGGAAGACGGCGACGACGACGCCGTAGGAGGCCGCGATCGAGAGCACGTTGAGAACGGCGGCCTTGACCGCGACGAGGAGGCCGCGGAACACGGCGAGGATGATCAGGAAGGCCAGGGCGACGACCACGCCGATGATCAGGGGAAGCCGACTCGACACGATGTCGCGGAAGTCGACCTGCGCGGCCGTGGTGCCGGTGACGTAGCCCTTGGCGGAGGTGCCGGAGACCGCGTCGGGGAGGGTGTCGTGGACGAGCCGGTTGGTGAGGTCGGTGGTGTCGGCGCTCTGCGGGGACTGCTTGGAGTAGACGGTGCCGACCAGGACGTCCCCGTCCTTGGTGGTCGTCAGCGGGGTGACCTTGGCGGCGCCCTGCACCCCGTCGAGGGTCTTCTGCGCCTGGGTGGTGAGGTCCTGGCGCTGGGAGGACGGGACGGACGTCTGGTCGATGACGATGGTGAGCGGACCGTTGGAGCCGGGCCCGAAGGCGTCGGTCATCAGGTCGTAGGCGCGCCGGTCGGTGAACGAGGTGGGGTCGGCGCCGTCGCCGATGTGCCCGAGCTGGATCGAGAAGACCGGGATCGCGAGGACGACGACCGTGGCGACGCCCGCCGCGAGGAAGGTCCAGGGCCGGTGTTCCACGCGCTGTGCGTAGCGGTGCCAGGTGCCCGTGGGTTCGGTGCCGGGCTCGGCGTCGGTCTCGGCGACGGGGCGGCGCACCCGGTAGCGGTCGATACGCTTGCCGACGAGCCCGAGCAGGGCGGGTACGAGGGTGAGCGCGCCGATGACCGCGGACACGACCGTCACGGCGGCGGCGAGCCCGAGTTTGCCGATGAAGGGCACGCCGGACACGAAGAGTCCGGCCAGCGCGATGATCACGGTGCAGCCGGAGACGAGGACGGCCCGGCCGCTGGTGGACGTGGCCTGTCCGGCGGCGCGCACGGGATCGCTGCCGTTCATGAGGTTCTGCCGGTGACGGGTGATCAGGAACAGGGCGTAGTCGATGCCGACACCGAGTCCGATCATCGTCGCCAGGGTCGGTGACACCGTCGCGAAGGTGAAGGCCGCCGCCAGCAGTCCGAGGCAGGCGAGTCCGCCGATCACGCTGATCAGCGCGGTCACCAGGGGCATCGCGGCGGCGATCACACTGCCGAAGCCGATCAGCAGGACGACGATCGCCACGGCGAACCCGATGAGTTCGCTGACCCGGTCGTCGGCGGCGGGCCGGGCCAGTTCGCCGAGCGGTCCGCCGTACTCGACCTGCGCTCCGGCGGCGCGCAGGGGCTTCACGGAGTTGTCGACGCCGTGGAGGTAGCCGTCACCGAGAGTGGACGGCTGGACGTCGAAGCGGATGGTGATGTAGCCGGTCTTCGCGTCGGACGACAGGGGTCCCACGTTCGGACCGGACGACGTCTGCGGCTGCGTTCCGGGCGGCGGCAGCGGGCTCTGCACCGACAGGACGTGCGGAAGCTTCTGCAGATCGCCGACCGTCTCGGACATCTGCGAGCTCAGCGAGGTGAGCTGTTTGTCCTTGTCGTGCAGGACGATCTGGCTGCTGTAGCCCCCGGCCGCCGGATCGTGCTCCTTGAGGACCTGCAACCCGTGCTGGGACTGTACGCCGGAGAGCGAGAAGTCGTCCGAATACTCGCCCCCGAAGGACCTGTTGAGGACCTGGAGCGCGGCCAGCGCAACGAGCCAGGCCACGATGACGATCACGAAGTGCCGGGCGCACCACTCCCCCAGCCTCCTCAGCACCCCCTTGGCTGCGGCCCCGCCGTCCCCTGCACTGGAATCCGTGGGCGTCATGACCTCGGCCTTTTCCACCAGGGGACATTTCCGACACCCCCATTAGACGCCCACGGGATCACTACGGCATCTCGGGCCCGCGCTCAGGCGGCGGTCACCCTACGTCCCAGAGGAACCGGTGGGTGTGGATGCCGAAGTACGGGAACGACCGGACGCCTCTGACCCCTTCGATCGGCCGCACGACGTCGTTGACGAAGTCCAGCAGGTCGCGCGGTCCCGGGGTGACCACTTCCGCGAACAGGTCGAAGCCGCCGGAGGTGAGCACGGAGTACACCACCTCGTCGCGCAGGGCCAGCTCATCGGCGACCACACGCGGGTCGCCGTCCACCTCGATGCCGAGCATGGCCATGGCCTGGCCGCCCATGGCCATCGGGTCGGTCACCCCGACGACCTGAACGGCCTTGGAATCCAAGAGGCGTTGGAGCCGCTGCCGGGCGGCCGAAGCCGACAGACCGACCTTCGGTCCGAGGTCGGCGTAGGCGATACGTCCGTCGGTCTGCAGCTCGCGCAGGATGGCCCGGTCGATGTCGTCCACGTGCCTGTTCTCCAACTCCCTGTGTCAGACGGCCAGTTCGGCGAGGGCTTCGGCGAAGACCCGGGTGTGGGTGTCGACGTCCTGCTCGGTGGTGTCGGGGCACATCAGCGCCATGCTGTGGAACGGCGTGAGGAGAATGCCCCGGTTGGCGAGGTAGAGGTGGAGGAAGTCCTCCAGCTCCGGGTCGCCCGCCGCCTCGGACTCGGTGCCGGTGCGCGGGCCCGGGGAAGCGAAGCGGTACTCGCTGCGGGCGCCGAGGCGGCTCACCGTCCAGGGCAGCGCGTGGGCGTCGATGCCCTCCTGGACACCGGCCGCGAAGCGTTCGGACAGCTTCGCCATATGGGCGAACGCCTCGTCGGTCAGGACGTGTTCGAGGGTGGCACGCATCGCGGCGACGGAGAGCGCGTTGCCCGCCAGCGTGCCGCCGACCCCGCCCATGTCGACCAGGTCGAGGTCGGCGCGGCCGAGCAGCCGGTCGGCGAGTTCGGCGGAGAGGCCGTAGGCACCGGCCGGGATGCCGCCGCCGATCGCCTTGCCGATGGTGAGCAGATCGGGTTCGAGGTCCCAGGCGGCGGTGCAGCCGCCCGGTCCCGCGGAGAAGGTGTGGGTCTCGTCGATGATGAGCAACGTGCCGTATTTCCTGGTCAGTTCGCGTACGGCGGCCAGATAACCGGGCTCCGGCAGCACGATGCCGATGTTGGTGAGCGCGGGTTCCATGAGGACGGCGGCGACGTCGCCGTGCGCCAACTCCCGTTCCAGCTGGGCGGGATCGTTGAACTCGGCGACGCGGCTGGTGAGCGTGACATCGCAGGGGGCGCCGACATTGCCGGGGCGGGCGGTCCCGTGGCCGTCCGGTCCGACGACGATGAGCGACTCGTCGACGCTGCCGTGGTAGCTGTAGCTGTTCACCAGGATCTTGGGGCGGTCGGTGACGGCCCGGGCGAGCCGGATGGCCCAGCGGTTGGCGTCCGTCGCGGTGAGCGAGAAGCTCCAACGGGCGAGCCCGAAGCGGCGGGTGAGTTCCGCGCCGACCCACTCGGCGTCCTCCGTGGGCAGCATCGCCGTGGCACCGCCCTGCTCGGCGAACCTGCGCTGCACCGCCTCCGCGACCACGGCCGGCGAGTGGCCGGCCATGGCTCCGGTGTCACCGAGGCTGAAGTCGATGTACTCGTGACCGTCGATGTCGGTGACGCGGGCGCCGCGAGCGGTGTCGAGGTAGCGGGGGAAGGCTCCGGCGGTCTTGTTCATCCAGGTCATCGGCACCCGCCCGAAGAGATGCTCGGCACGGGCGTAGGCGGCCTTCGAACGCGGATTGAGCCGCTCGGCCTCGGCGCTCTCCCGCGCGAGCAGGTCCTGGAGGCGAGTGCGGTCCATGGGATACCCCGGTGGTGTCGGCGACGGAATGTCCGGACGATACGACCGAAAGTGCCGCACTAGCAAGGGATGGCTGCGGAATCAGCTGTCGCGACAATCGATTCGTGCCCGCGTTCCATCGTGCGGCCCGGTCGGTTCAGCAGGCGCGCGGTGATCGTGCCGAACCGCCGATCCCGGCCGGCGGGTGGAACGGGTCCCGCCCGAGCGCCGTGCCTGATGCACCGACCCCGGCAACTCAACTCCCTTTCCCCACACGCCATTTCAGACACTTGACGCAGAAGTGAACAGAGAGCTGTCAGTTTCGGAGGGAACTCCTGTTACACCGTGCGAGAGCGGTCGATGACGGTGTGTACTGTGCTCCGGGCACCCCGCCTCAGGGGCTCGAACTCACCCCTGCCCGACTTCTCTTGGACTCGATTCGATGACCGAATTACCGGACCTGGTGACCGGTGCGCTCGCCGCCGGCACGCTGTCCGCGCTGGCGCTCGGCGCCGGACTGATGCGGTCTCGGCGTCAACGTGCCCTGCAGCGCGCGGAGATCGCGGAGCTGCGGGACCGACTGGTCGGCGTTCAATCGGCGCTGGAGGCCGAGGTCGAGCATCTCGCCGTCCAGCGGATTCCGGCCGTCGCCCGGCAGTTGACCCATCCGCGGGTGGCCGTGCCGGGACCGGGGCAGCCGCAGTTCATCGGTTCGCCCCTCGGGATCGCCCTCGAAAACGTGCTCGGCACGGTGCGTTCGGAACTCACCGCGCAACGCACCCGTGTCGACGCCGCCGCGCAGGCCGGGATGCGCGGGGCCACCCGGGAGATCCAGGCTGCGCTGTACCGCCTGCAGGACGCCCTGCGCGCACTCCAACAGCGGTACGACGACCCGGAGTTGACCCAGACCCTGTTCATGCTGGACCACGAGAACGAGCAGTCGCTGCGCCGCGCGCAGGTCACGGCGGTCGTGTGCGGGGCCTGGGTCGGCCTCGCCCGCGAGGACTCGCACCTCGTGGAGGCGGTGACCGGCGGGCAGGCACGGCTCGCCGGATACCACCGGGTGCGGGTCCACAACCACCTCGAAGCCGGTACCGCGCTGGTCTCCCACGCCGTCGAACCGGTCGCGATCATCGTCGCCGAGCTCCTGGACAACGCGTTGCGGCACTCGGCTCCGGACACCGAGGTCGTGGTCAACCTGGAGCACGTCCATCACGGTGTCTGCGTCACCGTCGACGACGCGGGCGTGGGCATGACCCCGGACGAACGCGAGCACGCCCGGCGGACGGTGGCCGGTACCGACCCGGTCCTGCTCACCGACCTGGGCGATCCGCCGCGCATGGGGTTCGCCGCGATCGGCCGTCTGACCCGGCAGTTCGACCTCGGTGTCGACGTGTCCTCGCCCTCCCCGTACGGCGGTGTCCGCGCGGTCCTGCGGATCGACAGCCACCTCCTCAGCCGGATCGACCCCGAGCGGCAGCCGCCCGCGGCGGGCGCCCCGCGCTCCACCCGCCCGGCCCCCGCTCCCACCCGCGCGCCCGCACCCTCCCCGGCCCACTCCTACGGCTCCGAACGCGACGAACGGGCCGCGGCCGACGTGCCCGGTCACCAGGCCCTGCCCGACGCCGGCGGACTCCCGCGACGGCGCCGCCGCACGGCGGTCGCCACCGCGAACGCGCGGAACGCCCCGGCCGCCCAGAACCCAGCACAGCCGGAGCGGCGCCCGGAGCAGGCCGCCGCCGCGCTCGGCGCGCTCCAGTCCGGAACCGCCGCCGCGCGCGCCGCGAGTGACGGCGCCGGGACCGCCGTAACGGAGGAGTCCGCGGGACCGCGACCGGCGGTGCGCGACCTCGATCAGAAGAATCACGGGAACGACTACGAGGGGGGAGCGGCTAGATGATCAGCCGCGATGGGGGCGACACGGCGTGGGTGCTCGATCCGATCCTGGAGGTGCCGCATGTGGTGGCCGCGGTGCTGCTGACCCGGGACGGGCTGGTGCGCGGGTACACCGACGCGCTGTCCCAGGCCTCGGGCGAGCGGGTGGCCGCGATCACCAGCACGGTGCAGGGGGCGTGCCGTACCGCCGCGGCGGCGTTCGCCGACCGGGAGGACGCCGAGATCCGGCAGGTGGTGATCGAGTCGGACCACGGGTATGTGCTCATCGTCCCTACGGATCACGGGACTTGTGTGGCGGCCTACGGCGACACCGAGGTGCGGCTCGATCTGCTCGCGCACCGGGTGCACTCGCAGGTGGCGCGGCTGGGCGAGAAGGCGATGGCCGCCGCTCCGCGGGGAGTTGACGGCGGCGCGTCGGCATGACGGGCCGCCGCGGCGGCCGTCCTCTGGTTCCCGCGTATCTGTCGACCGGCGGGGTGGCCCGACCGAGCCGCCCGCAGCTGGAGCGGCTGACGGTGCTCTCCGGCAGCGGCGAGCTCGTCCCGGCCGGACTGCCCGCGGCCCAACTCGCCCTGCTGGACGCCCTGCTCGGCGGTTCGCTGACGGTTCTGGAGGCGGCGGCCCTGCTGGAGCTGCCGGTCTCCGCGGTACGGGTCCTGGCCGCTGGTCTCCTCGACCGGGGCCTGGTGCTCGCCCGTGCCCCGATCCCGCCCGCCGAGCGCTTCGACCCCGACCTGCTGAAGAGAGTGGCCGATGGCCTACGCGCCCTCAAGCACGACTAGCGGCATCCATCTGCCGGACACCGCACAGGAGTTGGTCAAGATCCTGATCGCGGGCCCGTTCGGGGTGGGCAAGACGACCCTGATCGACTCGGTGTCGGAGATCCGGCCGCTGCACACCGAGGAGCGGCTGACCGAGGCGTCCGTCCACGTGGACGATCTCGACGGGGTCCGGGAGAAGTCGACGACGACCGTCGCCATCGACTTCGGGCGGCTCAGCCTGCCGGGCGGGATCGTGCTGTACCTCTTCGGCACGCCCGGGCAGGAGCGGTTCCGGGCACTGTGGGAGGACATCGCCCACGGCGCGCTCGGGGCGCTGGTCCTGGTCGACAGCCGCCGCATCGACGCCTCCTTCGACATGCTCGGGCTTGTGGAGGAGAGCGGGCTGCCGTACGCCGTCGCCCTCAACACCTTCCCGGACGCGCCCCGGCACCACACCGACGAACAGCTGCGCGCCGCCCTGGATCTGGCACCCGACACCCCGCTGGTGACCTGCGACGCCCGGGACGCGGACTCGTCGATCGACGCGCTGCTCGCCCTGGTCCAGCACCTGATCGACCGCGACCCCCCGGAGCACCGGTGACCACTTCGTCCCCCGTCCGACCCGTCCGGCTGTGGGAGGACGGCTTCGCGCTGGATCCCTACGGCTACTACACCGCCCTGCGCGCCCAGGGCCCGGTCGGCTGGGCCGAACTCGCCCCGGGCGTACCGGCGTACGTCGTCACCGAGCGGCGGGCCGCGCTGGAGCTGCTGCGCGACACCGTCACGTTCTCGCACGATCCCCGGCCGTGGGAGTCGACGGTCGCCGAGGACTCGCCGGTCCTCGGGATGATGCGCTGGCGGCCCAACTCCCTGTTCGCGGACGGCGCCGCGCACGTCCGCTACCGTGCCTCGCTCATCGACGCCTTCGACCGGATCGAACCGCACGACCTGCGCACCCGGGTGCACCGGGCGGTCCATGTCCTGGTGAGCCGGATCGGGCCGCGCGGACAGGCCGATCTGGTGGGCGAGTTCGCCCGGCCACTGATGGCCCTGGTCTTCAACAGCCTGTTCGGACTGCCCGACAGCCGGAGCGAGCGGCTGGACCGGGCGCTGGGCATGATGATGGAGGGCGGCGCCCAAGCGGCCGAGGGCGAGGCCGAGTTCGGCGGTTACGTCCTCGAACTCATCGCCGCGAAGGCCGGGTTACGGGGCGACGATCTACCGAGCTGGCTCCTGGACCATCCGGCCGGGCTGAGTCCGGAGGAGGTCGCCTGGCAGGTGTTCCTCACCCTGGGCGCGGGTCACGAGCCGACCGCGAACCTGGTGTCCAACGCGCTGTCCCGCATCCTCGGCACCTCCGTCTACTACTCCACGCTGACCAGCGGCGCCCGCCCGGTCATGGACGCCGTGGTGGAGGTCCTGCACCACGAGACCCCGCTCGCCAACTACGGGATCCACTACGCCCGTTCGCCCGTCACCTTCCACGGCGCGTGGATCAGGCCGGCCATCCCGGTCGTCGTGTCGTACGGCGCGCTCGCGCACTTCGCCGAGCAGGAGGTCGTCAGCGGCCGGCATCCCCAGGACGCCTCGCACCTGTCGTGGTCGGCGGGCCCGCACTCCTGCCCGGTCAAACGGCACACGCTGCTCATCGCGACGGAGGCGATCGAGCGGCTCACCCTGTGGCTGCCCGACCTCGAACCCGTCGTACCGCGCGCGGAGTTGACCTGGCGTCCCGGCCCCTTCCATCGCTCGCTCACGTCGCTGCCCGTGCGGTTCAGCCCCCGCTCCCCCGACCAGCCAGGAGACCCGTCGTGACCGTGTCCGACCGCATCGTCCTCGACCCGTTCGGCGCCGACATGGCCGCCGAGAGCGCCAAGCTGCGTGCCCTCGGCCCGATCGTGCCCGTCGAACTGCCCGGCGGCATCCCCGCCTGGGCGCCCACCGGCTACGACACCCTGAAGGAACTGATCCTCGACCCGCAGGTCAGCAGGGATCCCCGGCTGCACTGGCGCCTGTGGCCCGAGCTGGGCGAACACCCCTCCTGGGGCTGGGTGTTGGGCTGGATCGGCGTCATCAACATGCTCTCCACCTACGGCGCCGACCACGCCCGCCTGCGCAAACTCGTGGCGCCGAGCTTCACGCACCGGCGCACCGAGGCGATGCGGGCCCGGGTCGAGGCGATCACGGCGGAGCTGCTCGACGCGGTGGCGGCGGACGGAGCCGAGGTGGTCGACATCAAGGCCGCCCTGGCGCATCCCCTGCCCATGCGGATCATCTGCGAACTCTTCGGTGTACCGGACGAGTTGGTGGCCGACACCGGGCGGCTGATCGCGGCCATCATGGACACCTCCGACCCGTCCCCGGAGCACGCGGCGTTCGTGCAGCAGCAGATCGGCACGGTGCTGCCCGCGCTGATCACCCACCGCACCGAGCACCCCGGCGACGATCTCACCACGGAACTGATCCGGGTTCGGGACGAGGACGGCGACCGGCTCAGCGACGAGGAACTGCTGTACACGCTGCTGCTGGTGATCGGCGCGGGCTTCGAGACGACGGTCAACCTCATCGGCAACGCGATCGTCGCCCTGCTCCAGCGCCCCGAGCAGCTCGCGGACGTACGCTCCGGGAGGATCGGCTGGGACGCGGTCGTCGACGAGACCCTGCGCGTCCACCCGTCCATCGCTTCGCTGCCGCTGCGGTTCGCGGTCAGTGACCTCACCGTCGGCGGCATCACCGTCCCGGCCGGGGACGCCATCATCACCACGTACGCGGCGGCCGGGCTCGACCCCGCGCACTACGGCCCCGACGCGGACGTCTTCGACGCGGCCCGCGGGGCCGACGACCACCTGTCCTTCGGCATCGGCGTGCATCGCTGCATCGGCGCGCCGCTGGCCCGGGTGGAGGCCCTGACCGCGCTGCCCGCGTTCTTCGACCGCTTCCCGGACGCCCGGCTCGCCGTCGACCCGGACACCCTGCGCCAGGTGCCGTCCTTCATCGCCTTCGGCTGGCAGGAGATCCCGGTACGGCTGCGCGGCTGAGCGGGGAGAGCGTGGTGCGGCCGACGACGAATCCGTACGGCCGCTCGCGCACCCGGCGCCGGAACGGCTCCGCCGCGGCCTCGGAGGAGGAGCCGCCGGCGGAGCCGTCCTGCCCGGGTTCGGGGGAGAGCCCCGAGCGCACTGGTCGGCTTCCCCGGTTTCGCCGGGGTACGCCCGTACGAATCGGGCGGTGTGAGGGCCCGCGCGACGACCCGTGGCCGTACGGCATAAGCTCGGCGGGTGGCCAAGTACTTCGACGTGCACCCGGACAACCCGCAGCCGCGCACCATCTCGCAGGTCGCGGACAGTGTGCGGTCGGGTGCGCTGATCGCGTATCCGACCGACTCCTGCTACGCGCTGGGCTGCCAGCTCGGCAACCGTGAGGGCATGGAGCGGATCCGTACGATCCGGCAGCTGAACGACCGGCACCACTTCACGCTGGTGTGCCAGAACTTCGCCCAGCTGGGCCAGTTCGTGCACATCGACAACGACGTGTTCCGGGCCATCAAGGCGTCCACGCCCGGCAGTTACACCTTCATCCTCCCGGCGACCAAGGAGGTGCCGCGCCAGTTGCTGAACGCGAAGAAGAAGACCGTGGGCGTGCGCATCCCCGACCATGTCGTCACCCAGGCCCTGCTGGCCGAGCTGGGCGAGCCGCTGCTGTCCAGCACCCTGCTCCTGCCCGACGAGGAGGAGCCGATGACCCAGGGCTGGGAGATCAAGGACCGGCTCGACCACGTGGTGGACGCGGTGGTCGACTCCGGTGACTGCGGCACGGAACCGACGACGGTCATCGACTTCTCCAGCGGCGAGGCCGAGATCGTCCGCAAGGGCGCGGGGGACGTCTCCCGCTTCGAGTGACCCCCGCGGTGGGGCCGTGATCCGGCGTGCCACGATGATCGGAACACGCTGCGGCGGGCCGGCAGTCGGCCCGGCGCCGAACCGCTGGGAGGCACCCCCGCCATGACCGCCGTACAGGGCACAGCCGTGGACATCCCCACCGAGGACGGCATCGCCGACGCCTACTGGGTGCACCCCGGTGACGAGCGCCCCCGTCCGGCCGTGCTGCTCTACCAGGACGCCTTCGGGCTGCGCCCGCATCTGCGGTCGATGGCCGACCGACTGGCCGGTGCCGGTTACGCGGTCCTGGTGCCGAACGTGTTCTACCGGCAGGGGCGTGCCCCGGTGGTCGAGCTGCCCGAGTTCATCGACCCGGAGGCGCGTCCGGAGATCTTCGAGAAGGTCGGCCCCCTGATCATGGGGTTCGCCCGGCACCCCGAACTGATCGAGCGGGACTCCGAGGCCTATCTGCGCTGGCTGGCCGAGTCCT
>Ga0307510_10003093_pt1 | contig 19237 bp, 6 predicted proteins | sample 12_EM_MG_FD_207224 | JGI IMG/M metagenome (GOLD analysis project Ga0307510, IMG submission 207224) | Populus trichocarpa ectomycorrhiza microbial communities from riparian zone in the Pacific Northwest, United States - 12_EM | ecosystem: Host-associated > Plants > Roots > Unclassified | place...
TATATCTCTCTTATAATGGGAGATTTTTTATTTTTATTTTTATTTTTATTTTTTTCTTCTCTCGAATAGGACCTCTATGGGAGTAAATCAATATTGAAATATACCATCTTATGTGAGTTTCTAATTGCTCCGGCGAGCCGGTCTCTTTCTCCTTCTTTTTCCTTGATTTCGGGGTGATTGTTGTTTGAAAGGGATTAGGATGCCCTTTTTCCCCCTCCATTAAAAAGGTTGGCAATGCCTGTCTAATCTGAAATGAAAAGTGAGAAACGAATCACACACACACACATATATATATAAAAATATATATATTCCCTAGGAAATTTGACTGAAAATGACCCATACCAAAACCAATCTCATCTCAAGAGAGGACAAGGGATTACCTAGCCATGCTTGCAAGTACTTGTTTTGACTCCTCAATAAGCTTGGAAAAAACAAAAATCACCCACAGCTAGTGTCCTTTGATAGCTCAACAAATAAAGTAAAAGAGACTGATGCTATTAATTGTTGCATGTGCAACAATAAATCAAGAATCTTGTTTGGTCTTATTTCTTCCATCACAAGCATTCAAACTCCTGCTTTTTCTTTCAGAAGCAAGAATAATATGTAACCTAGATGCTTGGCAAACTGCTTCACCTCAGCAAAAAGCGTTGCTTTATTTATCGTGAAATTATGCAATCCAAGTCTTATTACTTTGTGGCCACTTCCACGAAATGGAAGGATTGACGTCTGTGCTTTAATTTACAGCAATACTCTCATTTATGATGATGTCATTGAAATGGGAGCAGTATGGACATTGAAATGACGTAAACTGCTATGAATTCTAAAGCCAAAATTCTTCAAGAGAAAACGTATTCACATTACAGTCATATCCCAACATTGAGTTTGACAAAATCCTTCTTCTTTTTTTTCGTTTATAGTGAGGGCAAATTGAAGGTATCATGTATTATGCATGTACAAGTACTCACATAATTCTTTTAATTGATTTAGACATTAGAATAATGGCTACCACATTTTTCAATTTCTAGAGAGGATATTTTGTCTGTATTTATACCCTCAGTCCATCGATCAACACGACTTTTACCGACAAGTTTATACATAGAAATACTTCGTCAAAAAACATATCGTCGGTGATTTATAGTTTGTTGATGAGTTTGTCGGTAATGAAATTATTAACGGATTTACAGATGGAAAAAGCACACAAATAAAAAAAATTGCGCGCTTTAATCCATCGGTATTTTCATCTATCAATATAACATATCACCGATAAAAACACTATATGTAATTTTATCGTTGATTTTTTTATTTCATCGGTGAATATGACATATCATCGATAAAAAAACCATATGTAATTCCATTGGTGATTTTTTTTAATATTACCAACGGAATGAAATTGTCGGTGATTAAACAGTGATACAGTGGCATTTGTAGTAATTATTTTTCAACTATTTAGAATATACCGATGAATTTAATACGTCGGTAAGACCGTTAGTAATGGTTTAAATACATTTTTTTAATCTATTAAACTAAAGTAGAAAATAATTAAAAGAAATTAAATTAATATAAAAATCAAAGATTTATTACAAATTTAAAAATTTATAAATTAAAATACAATTAATCTAGAATATAGGGGATGGAGGAGGAAGAGGAGGAAGAGGAGGCGAGTCTTTGCCATGATCATGGGGCCAATAAGAAGAGCACATGCACCACCCATATGTGATTTCAGCTCCATGTACAATTAATAGAGTTTGATTGTCTCAACACTTAGTCGTTCTGTCTCAGTAGCAAGATGGGTCGTCTAAGCTTTAACTCGTTGGACTACAATCGACCAGAACTCTAGAGTTTGGATGTTCAGAACCAATTACGAGCTTCTAATGGTTGAAACACTTCAGGTCGTCCGCAATTCCTCGACTATAGTATTTGAGATATCATACACCTGATTTTTATTGGGTCCACCAAATGATCCTGCCTCCAACCACAAATCCGGATCGAGTTTTGGATTGGTCAAAAGATCGTCCTTGTATCTCTCCTTTAACCGGGTGTTATATGATTCTAAAAAAAGTTAGCAAAATAATAATAATAATAACTTAAGAAAAGAAATTTTTGAAATCCAACATACCACAAAATGCTGAGCTCGATTATCCACGAGCGGCTGCACCTCTTTCAACGGTCAGCATTCCACATGTGCGTTTCTACAAAAAGCTCCATTAGTCTTAGTTCACGTCCAAGAACCGTAGCTTGCAAGAGAAAACTACTGTTAGTTAAAAATATTCATATAAAACAACAAATTAAAAAAATGGATGTGATAAAAAAAGAATATTGTCATCTGCTTTGCATGCGAAACAAACAAAATGGATTTACCAATGTGCGTGGTAACAGAATCGTGAATATGTTGGTTCCAGTTCTCCATACCAGATTATGAATGTTGCACCAAATGCTCGAACATCACTTTGTTGAATATATTCCACCAATACAACCTCCAAGACGTACGGAGGTCTGAAATCCTTTCAAAATACCATGTCCTTCCAGCTTGGAAGTTCTATTTCTTTCACATATATATTTTTTTATTTCTTTTGAGTCTCATACCACAAATCATACAACCTATATGGTATAAATGAATTACATATTAATAAATGAAAAATAAAATTTTAACATTAGGATTAAAAATAAAATCTTGATTTCAGTCTTACCTAGTCACAACGTGATTCTCCCAAGCCCTCTTAGCAACAAGCTTTATCCCAATAAATTTTTTCTTGCAGTTCAAATTTGTAAAAGAATAATTTCATTAATATTAATCAACTAACCGAATTAACATAATAATTTTTTAAAAGTTAATACTAACCTTAAATCTCTTAAACCATTCATCAATTACGGGTTTCCTTTCAGAATTTTTGAAAACCTGACTCCATTGAAATATTGACACTTACATCGATGATTTTAGCATTGATGTTTTGGTTCGGGCAACCTCAATATTTGTGAACCTGAAATTACATTCATTAATTGAACTTAATTTTTCAAAAATTATTAACATGTTCTTTATTTGTTAGTAGTGCATGAAAGGAAAACAAACTTACAATGAAATGGATCCCGTTCTGAAGGGACCTTTCTTTGGTGTGGCGGCATCGCACTAGATGAACCTACATCGAGAGTGGATACTTATGACTTAGATGCTTGTTCATGATCGGCACCTAACGACTCATGGTCGTTAGAATAACTATTGACTTTTTCCTAAGCATCTACATAAATTACAGGATTAAGATACCATAAAGTTTTTTATTTTTTTTTAAATATTGATAACACCTTCTCTATATAAGAGACTATTCAAAATTTGTTTACCTACAAATACACATCTATTTAAATTAAATTGCCACAAACTAGTTGATTTTATTCAAATTCTTGAAGTGTTGAATTTGAAGAAAATGCAAAATATAAAATATTGTTACAATACATGCATGAACATTCTATTTTACTACACCAAGTTAAGCAATTGCTAGGAATTTTGGTCATTTAAGGAATTCCTGGTGAACATTCTGTTTTAGTCATTTTTTGATTTATTTTTTGATTTTTTTATTAATATATATTTATCATAAAGGAAACCTAATTATTGATTCTTTACTAATTTCAACAAGAATTTTACTTTATAAATATAATTTTACTTTATAAATAGCAAAGATTTCTTTTATTTTTTTTAATATATACAATTATTATCATAATAATATTATATTGTATATCCTATAAAAATCAATCTAAATTTATAAGTTTAACTTGTAATTGAAATTGAACTAATAATTATGAATATATGATTATTAACTAAGAATATTTAAATTTATTAATGTTTTATAATAGAATATTATTAACTAATAATATTAAAATCAATCATATTTCTTATACTCTTCAAACTACAATGTCTTGTCCAGTTTGCTATTTTTTTTTATTGGTGGACTCTAAAACTTTGACTGGTACTATTTAATAATATCATAAATAAAGTAAAAGATTGCCTTAGCCCTAGAATCAAAGCTCCAAGACCACGTATCACTACACAGTAGACAAAAGAGAAACTTCAAGCTTGTTTCTCTCAAATCTATCATCAATGACAGAAGCAACGAAAAAATGTTATTTCATTAATTCATAACCCTAATTATAGTTGCTGCTTCTTGATGACACTTTTTTATTTTTTTTAGTTATGCAGGAGTTACAAGAGTAAACATAGGTTTTGGGTTTCAAATTTATAGGTAGTTGGCTTCTAAAGGGATTTTGGTGGTCTTGACTTCCAAATATGAGTAGATGATACAAACCAAGTCAGATATGAATTTTTAAGATTAGATATATCTCTTAAACCATAAATCAGAACAAAATGAAATTTTATAGGGAGATACTAGACACATGAAAATATATTTTGGTAAAATTTTAGGTCAAATGGAGTTTGAGAAAAGATTATTTCAGAGGTTTAAAGTTACTAGACAAATCTTGTCAAATTTATCATACTAAACCTTTGTGTATTGTTTGGGGCATATCTAGAACTAAAAGTTGAAAGTTTTTTGCGATTCAAGTTGGGCTGGAAACTAGACATATTAATATTTCCAACCATATTTGGTAGGCCCGGTAATGCATCTAGATGAGAGAGAATGACGTGTTTGAAGGAAGGACAAAAAATTTGCCAAGAATGTGTGAAAATTAGAGATTCAGGCTACATGGAGTAATTTTGGCATGAAGACTTTTTTTTTTTATTATCCTATTTTATTTATTTCTTTAAAGTTGAATAATTATTTTAAATTTGGGTTTGTTTTGGCCCATTAGACATTGGACTTATAATTAGTTAATTAGTTGTTTAGGCTCATTAGCTTGTAACCCAAAATGAATCCATTAGGTTTAGTTAGGGAAGACTATATTATGTTTTTTTAGCTGAAAATTTCAGCAGTAAGTTAGAGAATAAATATGAGTTTTTGTTTTGTTTGTTTGTGGCAAAACAACCTTTTTTTGTAGGGACATGGATTGTATAGTGACTTATCGAAGATTAACTAACTTTGTGGTGTCATTTGCATACTTAGGGTTCTTAGATACAAGGTTATCTCTAGGTCTAAATATTTTTTCAATACATTTGGTTCTTAGGTACAGGGTTACCTCTGGGTGAAAGTTCTATAAAACTTGATTTTTGGCTTTCTGGGTTGTTATCTATTTCGTTGATGGTTGCTTGACCACTTGATTAAGAGGTATGCATTAGTATAGAAGCTTTGAAGTTGTTTGGAAACTCTTATTATGTAGTTTTTAATCAATTATAATCGTGCTAAACTTATAAGCAACATCGAAAATTGTTCTCATATGAAAAAAAATTCCAACAACATTCCAACAATTATTAAGAACATAATTTTTTTTTAAGAAAATATAATGCAAAAAAAAACACAAAAAAAAGAGAAGGGAAAATAAAAATCTTAACTTAATTTCTTTGTGAGTGAAGCTGAGAAGAGAAAAAAAGAACAACTAACAAAAAAAAAATTAAGAAGAAAGAGATGCTAATTAACAAAAAAAAGTAAAAATGAGAACAAAAAAAGAAGAAGAGAAGAGAATGACATACCTGGCACGCGTGGAGGAGAAGAGAAGAGAAGAAGTTAAAGAGTAGAGAAAGAGAGAGAGAAGAGATAGAAATATATGTTTTTTATATAGAAAAGGAAAAGAGAAGAAGAAGAAGAAATGTTTGTCTCTTATGCAATTAGGGATTTTGGTCTTTTAATTTAGGATTTGTTTACCAATAGTTTTATCGATGGATAATTAAATATTAATATTTTAAACATTTTCATTGGTGTTTCCATCTATTACATTTAATTGAAATTTTTAATTTAATAAAAAAATTTCAAAACCCCCCTAAATATCACCGATGACTTTTCAATCCATCGATAATTTCGTCTATAATGAACAATAATTAACAGTGCCATTAAGAAGTGAACAATTTCAAAGATAGAAAAATACTGACAGACTTAATCTGTCGGTGTTGTTGTATGTAATGAACATAATGAACAGTTCCATTGAGAAGTGAACAGTTCCAAAACTCTCGCAAAAATATCGATAGATATTAACCATTGATGATGTCGTATATAATGAACACAACAATTCTAAACCTTTTACGAAAATACCGACAAAAATTAATCGCCAGTGTGTTTATATGTAATTAACACAATGAACAATGCCATTGAGAAGTGAACAGTTCCAAACCTCTTTGGAATATACTGACAGGCTTAATCCGTTGGTGTATCTATTGGTATTTTACAGCCCGTCGATAATTTTATCGGAATAAAACAGTTTCTGTGACCCAATTGTATCTATATTCCTCATTTATCCATCCTGTAAATATTTAAAATCACAGCAGCACAAACAACACAATAGCACTATTTTTTTTGTATAATAATAAAAAATAAATATTTTGTTATCATATAATAATAAATTCACGTCATTGTCACTACATTAAAGTTAATTTCATTACTCATTTGTGTTATACACATTAATCAGAATCGTCTGCAACTTGTTGGAGCATATATCTTTAAAGAAAAGACTGTTCTCCGTGATTGCATCTCATATTCCTTTTGACAATAAATCCTGATAACCTAATGGAATGAGTGTTTGTATAAATATGTAACAGTCATGACTTTTCATTCCATATAATCTGCAATCCTCCAAATTCACCAATCTAGATATGTTTGAAGCAAGTCCATCAGGAAAACATAGACTCTTAAACCAATGATAAACAAATAACTATGCATTCTTGTCTAAGCTGAAGCTACCTTTGGACTTTGTGAATTGTGACCCATCATTAACCAACTTTGTATTTTTATGGTGACAAAACAAAGATATATCTATTCTAGCCTTCATGTTCTTCTTTGTCTTTCCTTTCACGTCTATAATTGTGTTAAAAATATTTTCAAACATGTTCTTTTCAATGTACATGACAACAAGGTTATGGCGGAGGAGATTTCTCTTTCAATAAGAAAGCTCCTAGAAAATACTTCATTTTACCTAATTGTGGGTCAAACCAAAACCAAGAAACTTTTGCTTACCGGATTGAAAACCAAACACAATGTTATTGTACTAACACCACGTCATACAATTCTTCACCCAACAGTAGTGACAGTGCAACATCCCTTTCAACACTACAAAAAAAAAGTTCTTTATGTACTTGTGATCCTTTGGCAAGAATCGTCGGTGGCAATAAAAATGACACTTTACCACCATTTATTAACGTGAAGGCCTTGTTATTTTCCATATAGTATATACATTCTAATTTTTCATGTGTGCTCCAACTAGAAACCATTTCATACATAATTTTTTTTATTAATAGTCTACATCAAAACTGTCTATATTTAAAAATTTTGTTTTTTCGATACATCATAAGTCAAAGTCCTAGATGACCACAAGTACTTCAACTCATCAATCAACGGTCGAAGACAAACATCTATATTCTAACTAGGACTATTAGAACCGGGTATGATTGTAGATAAAAACATGAGTTTCGACCTTATATACATCCTCAGTGGTAAGTTGTAAATAATGAGTATCACCGACCAACAAGAATAAGGAGTAGTAAATGACCCAAGTGGATTGAATCCTTTTGTACATAACTCAAGATATATGTTCCTTGATTCCACTAAAAACTAAGGATGCACCCTATTAGAATGTTTTCAGGCTTCAACATTGGAAGCGTACATCATCACTCCATCCACCGCATCATGTGAATGACGCCATGTCACGTGCTTAGTAGTCTTTGGAGACATGAATAACCTTTGCAGTATAGGTGTGATTAAGAAATCTAAGTTTTCTATATGCAACAAGAGTCCTTCCCCTTCCAGTTTTGGATTTATAACGAGCATGCCCACATGTTTTGCACTTCATCAACTCTATATTTTCAAGATAATACAACATGCAAAAGTTTGGACAAATATCAATTTTTTATTATCTTAGGCCGAGAGGTTTCATTATGGATTTAACAGCATATAAGTTCTTTTTCAGCCTATTCCCTTCATGTAAAATACTTCTCACCCATTTGATAATTTTATCATAACCGGCCTCACTAAACCCATGACCTGACTTGATGGTGAACACTTATGGGATGAGCGATAATTTAATCTAATTTGTGCACTCATCTTATAATAGTTCATCAGAATCTTTCAAAAGATCAAAGAACATGGTCGCGTCTATATTAGGTTCTTTATCTTTGATTGAACATTTACCGGCATAACCCTGATTCATTCTTATTACATCCATAACTATATTTCTATAAGGATTATTGTTGTCATCTACAACTCTATGTACGTTGCTAGAACTAGAAGTTGACTCAGCCATCCTTTCTAACATGGTCTTATAAAGAACATATGGTTCTCTGTGTGCAAACCAACATAAGTATTTCTCCATGAACCATTTATGTAGAAAATACATCGTTACAATATTTGGATTGAGAAACTTTTTTATTTTTACACCTCTTAGATGGACATCTAATACCGTCTCCGCTAATATTTTTTAGATTAGATAGTGCGCAAGTAATAAAACCATCAACCTTATTACAATAATCCATCCTACGCAACCCTTTGGGTGAATCTCGATAAATTCATGGAAAATTATTCATTACTTATATCAAACCTATATAGAATATTGATAGGTAGGAAAAGAAGAAATAAAAAAAAAAACTAAAAAGTTTGAAGATGTGTCATTTTTACAAACATAATTATCGATGGAATTAACCAGTTGGTGAAATTTGTTGGTAAATTCGTTTGTAATATTTAATATATGACCTAACGAGCGGCCCTCCTCCCTCCCTCCCTCCCCTATCTCTTCTTCTGCTTCCTTTTTTCTTTACAACAAATAGTACACCCCCCTTAATTTTATCACAAATCAACTTTTCACTACAAATCTGACAACCCCGACACTCAATTTGTCAGCATCCCTATTCTGATTCAAATTTTATTGAGCATTTTCCACTTCAAGTAAGCAAAACAAGCCATTTTTTATTTGAACTCAATTTTAAAATGTTAATTTTTATTGCATTTTTTTGTAATATATGTATTTTGTTTGAGTGTTTACTTGATTTAATAGCTTTTTTCCATAGAAATTTGTTGTATGAATGTATGATTTGTGCATGTTAGAGTTTGTTTGAGATTTTATAAAATTGTATTTATTTGTAAATTGATGAAATTTATTTTGAATTTGTGACTTAGGTGTTTTTTGATGAAATAAATAATGACTTATTTAACGGGTCCATTTTATATTTTGTCAATTTTATTGTTGAGTTTGAACATTTCGGTAAATGTATATAAATTTTAATTTATATAAATAATTGATAATAAATTAAGAGTACTATTAAAATATATTGAATAAGTTTGACTTAAACCAATATTTGCAAATTTATTAAGTTTACGTAATTAATTAATACATATTGTCATCAATATTCTATATAGGTTTGATATAAGTAATGAATGATCATTCATAGATGTATTAAAATTCACTCGAAGGGTTGTGTGGGATGGGTTTTTTTTATTAGAGTTTAGGGTTTTATTAATTGTGCACTATCTAATACGAGAAATATTAATGGAGACGGTATTAGATAACCAGTTATTCCTCTTATACCAGATGATGTAAATCATGGCTGAGAGGACATTATTATATAAAACCTCACCATGATGTTAGTAAGGAGGTTTTTTAGCTCATCTGATCTAGGTTGATTAAGCTTGTGCTATATTATCAGATCTTAGCTGCCCTCAAGTCCATATGGAGCATTCCAGTATCATGAGGTACCACTACTCATGGTTTCCTTCAAGCTCCAGTTAACATTTATGCTTTTTTGTAGAACCGATCAATCGGTTCTAGGCTCTTCTAGAAGTTAGTCAATCAATTTTTGGGTTTTTTGTTTTTCTAGGTTTCTATTTGTATAACAGGTTGATCGATTTTGGAGTTTATAGGAATTGGTCGACCGGATGCCTAACTATTGTTTAGGTAGTTTGGGTCTTGAACCTTTTAATTTTTTCTTTGATTTGTTTTGTACCTATTGCATGAGGTCTATAAACTATAGGTAACGGGTCTTTGTACTTCTTGAGGTATGCCTCTTGTATCTTTGTATAGTTTTTCCTTTTTATACAAATTACTCCTTTTTTTATATATATATATATATATATATATATATCATACTTGATGAAATTGAGGAATGGTGAGCTGGAGATTGCCCTTATGATAATATGGGTAAAAACAATTACCCTAATTTTCACTTACATGACTTTTGAATAGTTGAAAATTACATTTAAAAGTTCAGGTCGTTACATATCTTATTTTTAGCTGAAAACAAATAGCCTAAATTGATGAAGAGTTATTTTTTAGAAAGAAAAGTTTAGTTCCCAAAAAGATTTTGAACTTTTAAAGGAAAGAGACTTGCATCATGTTGTATTGATTTCCTATTTATTGATGAGAACCCATGATTTTATGTTATAAACAATAATATATAGCACACAAACGAGTCATGACTTTGGTTAAAGATTTTTTATTTATTTTTAGAGGCTAAGAAAACTTATCAACATCAATAATTTTTTTTTAATATTAAAAATAGTTTTTAAAAGCATTTGTAGGTTCAAAGTTCATGTTTTTGAAAAAAATAAGATATACATAAGGCTCCAAAGTTCATGTTTTTGAAAGAATGAGATATGCATAAGGCTCAAAAGTTCATGTGTTTATATGTAGAGATCTTTTACGCTTGCCTCCTTGATTTTGATAATTCAGTAATTAATCTGATTTTCAATCTCAAACCTCCAAGTTCCATCTTGTTCTTTATCATGACATTTTGTCTTCAAATTTAGATTGTGCATCATTATTAGATAAGCCTCGAAAAGCTTTCATCTTTGTTTTTCTCTTTTTTATTAACACTTTTCATCCCTTTTATATTTTTTTCTTTTTTCTATTTGGAGAATTTCATTAATCATCTAAAAAGTTTCAAAGCCCACTTCCAATGTGAGGGGGTGATCTAGTTTGGGTTATTACCTAAGAAATATTTTAGGCCCAAAAGGGATGTCAATGGCTATATATTTTTTATGAAGGATAGATTAAATATGGCTTTCCTTCATATCAAATTCAAATCTATTCATGTTAATAAATCTTAGCTTTATTTAAAAATTATCATTAATTAGGAAAACCATAAGGTTAATATTAGAGGAAAAAAAAAGGGGATAGGATCATGACTTGAATGCAAATTATTCATCATCATTTACTTCATCAAATCATTTGATTTTATTTTGGGCATCTTTTGAGTAAAAGTTTTCCTTTTAAGGTTTGTTAGGAGCAAAAACGTATTATAGAGTTTAGAAAGAGGGTTTGAAACAAGACTTTACCCTTTTAAGATTTATTGAGGGTGAAAAACTGGTAAAAAGGACACTTTAGAATTATAAAAAGAGACATGGGTTGGACTCTACCTTTTAAGGTATATCGGGAGTAGAAAATGAGTTTGTTGTGATTCAAAAAGGAGGATCCCCCCTAGTATTTGCGTGAAATGTCTTGAAATTTGATCAATTTTGAATCAATTTTACGTGTTACTTTCAAATAAACATATCTTGATTTCAAAACAATAATCAAGGTTTTAATGACCTCATTCATAATTTTTAGTAATAAAAATGGGTTGACAACACAACTCTCATTCTATCTTTTTATTAGCTCTTTCATTCAAAGATTTATGATTTGGTATCACTATCGGGTATGTCTTTCATTATCTTATCAATCAATAATTATGTCAACGGAAAATTGATAATGATATGGTATGTACCACTATTCTTCATAAACATAACATAACCCCTGCTTACCAATTTTCAGACTTGATACTTGAAATTTTTATAATTTTTAATTAAATGTAACCTCATTATGATATTCAAATTTAGTATTTGAATTATACCACTTTAGGTATGGTGGCTATATATGATTTGTTGAAATTGGGGTAATGTGTCCTGTATTCAAAAGATGTTATAAACAATGTTGAGCATAAGAGGTATATTGATCTAATAGCATTTTAGAAGTTGTTGATGCTATAACACTCGATAATACTTGAGATGATTGGACAAGATGTTGAAGGAAAAAAATTAAAGTCTTCGTAGTCAAGATTTCTAACTTAAGGGCTATTTTATGATCCATCATTCAGTATAGCACCAAGCCTCACTGATGAATTTATGATCCTTCCTAATTTAAAAACTTGTTCAATCCTTTATGCTACAGTCATCACAGCTATAAAATGAGTTGTAACAATAAAGTATTTAAAGTAAGGAGATTGAAGGTGCCAATAAAAATAAAGATGAACTCTTTCTCTAATAAAGAAGGGAGAATTCGTGCTACCATTCCACACCACTTTATAACGTATTTTTTGGCTTACTCATTTTTTCATTCTTCACACTTTGTAGGTCAAACCTGTTTGAGGTCATTTCCATGTTAAACTTATACTCATGCATGAATGTTTCAACTAGATATGCCCACTTCTTAATCTTATTTCCATTTAGGCTTATATAACAAATCAAGACAACACCATTCAGGCTTTCATGTAAGAAATAGAAAAGAAGCTTGTCATCCTTGATTATTTCCATCATCTTGCTATAATAAATCCTTAAGTGGGATGATTATATATAGTGTTAAACACATTTTAGATGCCTTTATAAAATTATATGGATCTATGCCCTCAATTTTGCTTAAACGCTCTTCAATTAGTGAGAATTTTCCACCCTTTGACTTTTTTATGGCTTTTAATTCACAATATTTTCTCTATTATGATCTATAGTAAGTGTAAACCTTGCTTATTGGTAAGGTGGTAGTACCAAGAAAGGAAGGGGAGCTTTCAGGAAGTAGGCATCATACTTTTCTCATAGAAACCCTTGAAAAAAAATCATAACAAAAACATTTAGAACATGCATCAAATTACACTAAATAGCTTATCATTGAAAAAAAATATTTTAGCGAGGATTCCTAGTGGAATCGCCCTTTTATCGCAGGGGACATCTTAGCGAGTTGATTATGTAAGAATAAATTAAAAAACAGTTGTCAACTGATTTAATGGTAATTAGAAACCCTAACTGGTTTTTGAAAGTTCTAGGTAAGGAACTAATTATGATAAAGGAAAGATTAAAATCATCCTAAAACATCATTCTTAAGTTTCTTCATGTTTGTTTTTAATGATAAAAATGTATCTATTGCACTTATATGCTAAGAATTTTCTTAAACTGAAATATGTGCTTTTATTATTAAAGGTAAAAAGCTACTAAAACTTAAAACAATGATTTAGGATCTAGGCACAACAACAAAGCTTAATTGTCACTTTTAAAGTATGGATATTGGATATGAAAGGATGATAGATGAAAAATTATGTGTTGGCATGCCTCTTTTGGTTATGCTCTAAAATGGGCTCAAAAGTCACCACTAATACTCGAAGAGTCTATATAGGATCATGTCGATCCAACCAAAATTTAACCATATCATAAACGGGCCATAAATAAGAAAACAAATGCATGCACACCAATAATAGATATAAATTTCCTTACCTTTAATGCAACATCCAAGAAAGACCTAATTGAGATTTATAATTTTTTAATCGATTTTGAATTATAAGAAAAATACAAATCATAAAAAAAATCAAGAATACAAAAATATATACACTAACATCAATATTTACATACAAGAATCCGTTTACCATTATTGTGATATCCAAGAAAAAATCTAATTAGGACTTACAATTTCTATGTTGATTTTAAGTTACGAGAGACATACAAATCTAATTAGGACTTTGATATTGTGGTAGTAGTTGCTTTTTAAAATATATTTTTTTTGCGTGGAAATGCATTAAATAATGGTTTATTTTTTATTTTTTAAAATTTATTTTTGACATCAACACATTAAAACAATCTAAAAAAAATCATTTTTTTGCAAAATTGCTTTTGCACTGCAAAAACAAACAGTGCTTAAATCATAAAAACACAAGAAAATAAAAGTAAATTATTCACACCAAACAAATAAACAAATACATATTCATCATACCATGATCGATCAAATTGTTATATCTTAGATAAGTCATTTTATTCCCTTCCTCTTAACTCATACATGAGTATTGATTCCTAACTTTATTCCACGCCAAAAAGTAAGTCCTCAATGGTTTCATATCCCCGAGTTTGCCATGCAACAATATAGACCGCAACATTTTAAACGTTATGTCACTGTTCACATAAAAATCAAAGTAGATAAATCAATGTGTTAGGGTTCAAGAATGACCTTTGAAAGCTACTAAATCAACTAGAAACTACTAGAAATAGTCCGTAGAGGGGGTGACATGTGGTTGTCATGCACTGGTATGTGGGATGAGCTAGGTAAGGCAGCATGTGTACTCCACATGTTGACACTATTCCTTTAAAACAAACAACAAATAAATCGATTCTTGAAATGGAAATTTGTTGTAATCTCTAACTTGATTCAATCAGACAAGGAAAAGAAGATGAAGGGAAGCACGATGCTGCTACCGGTTCAATTTGGTGGTGGTTATAGGCTTGGTTGGTCTTTGTGTATCGGTGATGGTTACTACTACAATTTTAAAAGACAGTGATTGTTATGAGTAGATTGGCATTGATAAAGTTGTTACGATTGTTGTTGCTAGTGCTTATTTGCGATTGGCTACTAGAGTAAGAAGGGATCAGGGTTATTGGGGTTAAGAGTTGAGAGATGATTGACTAATGGATAATTTGTAATGGTGTTGGGTGATTCACGATGAGAATGACCTAATGACTTTTCGGTGGCGGCTGGTAACTAGGTTTTTTCTTTTTAGGGGATGGAGTGGGTTTTATTTTTTTGGTTTTAGTTTATGCCTGTTTATTTTTTAGGATTTTTCTCCTATATGATTTTCCAATGTCTAATATGTTTTTTATTGGGGTAGGGTTGGCTAATCTATCCCCTATTTATATATGTTGTTAGGTTCCTATCAGAATAGGAAAAATCAAAACATGAAGATTTTTATATTATTTTTTTGTTGAATGAGGATCTCTCTCTATATTTTTTTTCCAATCTTGTCTCAGGCACTATTTTTCTTCTCATTTGCATGATCTTCTATTATAATATTTGATCGTCCATCATTTTGGTCCCTTATATTTCTTGTCTACCCCTAATATTTTTTTAATTATTCTGATATTTTTTATTTTATTTAAAAAAACATATAAAAAATATCAAAAAATAGGTTATAATAGTTGAAAGCACTACTCAATCAAATCTTTACTTGAAAGTAAATACCATGCCTAAACTCATTTGTTTCCTATTTATAAAGAGCAGGATATATGTGAAAGTTAAAAAATTAAAAAGGATCAAATAAAATATTTTATAAACAAGAAGGATCTGTAAGAATTTTATTTTTTTAAAAAAAAAAACCTTTGAAGGGGCATATTCTGCATGTAGTTCTGCCCATACCCTGACCTAAAGTTTAGTCCCGGTGATGAAGGAGAGGAGCATATACCCTACTTAGACAAATTAATCAATTTAATTTGAGCATATAGAAAGAGCGAAAAGAAATAAATTGCTACACATTTGTGGTAACTGGGTCAATGAAAGAAGCCTTAAGGTTTCCTATGTTAAATGAAGATTTATAGTCTAAACAGTAACATAAATAATGATTTTGGAAACTTTACATGATCATATAGTATGTATGCTATGAAGTGTATTTGGCATTGGTTTTTTTGTTTTTTACAAGCTTTTAATTGCAAACGAAAGTATGGATAGTTGCTGGATTTAGGAAGAACATGCGGGCCTGATATCATTTCTCAAAATAGTTATGCATTCTTTGTTTAATCATGAAAACTTTTGGTACATAAACAACAACATTATTCTATCGACTAAGTCAAATAAATAATGATGAGAATCAATAGTCATGTCATGTCGGAATTTCTTTTGTCCCAACGGGATTCCTTCTGTTGTGTGTGTTTCTTAATTTATAAATAAAAATTTTATGTTTAATCTTTATAGATATAACTTCAATTCAAATCAACTTGCGCAAAATTCTAGCTCGCAGAAAAAGTTTGGTTTCAATAATTGCTTGTGTGTATTGACACCTTTTCTATGCAAGGAAGTGACTTATGCATCCAATCTTTAAAAAAAAAAACAAACTATACGGAGAAAAATGTATATAAAAGTTAAAATAGAACAAAAAAAAGTTTTTTACCGAGTGAGATAAGCAATAATAATGAAGTTTACTTTTTGGGTTATTGGGAGACTCAAAAGACAAATGTAGTACATAATCATCCCTAGTTACATTATAATTATGAAAAATCTAAATATTAGAATTTAAGTCGTACTCAACAAAAAAAAAATTCAAATATACAATCATGGAACAAGCTTGTGTGTAGAAATGATATCAAAGTTAAATACAAGGTAGAATTATGTATTGGATTTTATTCATGATAAGATATTCTTGATATAACTTATTTTAAGTTGTTTTTTAGATAATTCTAAAAATACATATCCTAAATTGTTCTTGTACATTTCAAAAATTTAATAGATTTTGTTTTGAAACCTATAAAATTAAAGAATAAATAAATTTTTTTAACAACGAAACCCTTGAAAGAAGTGGAAGAACAAAATAATAAATTAAAGTCTTAAGTTTAGGCTAAGAAGAAGATTTATAATTAATTAAGTGTCGAGCAATCTAGTATTAGCTAACAGGAGATTACTTCAATTCCACGCTTATGATCCTCCTGTTCTGCATGTGTATAGGTAGGATTGATTTGATGGTTTAGTTACTACTAAGTCAAATGTTCATTAAATTTGTCACCTAAGCTTAGCTAGGTAGCTAGTAGTTGAGAAGAGTGCAAACCTCTGGTAAAAGAGTTTTAACTTTTAAGGTTACACTTATTGAAGAGAAAATCTATAAGAAACATTTCTTTTTGCAAGGAGTGTTATACCTATTCAATTATGTAATATAAATAGGAGTAGTTATTTTTTAAAATATGTTTTTCTTGAAAATAAATTAAAATAAAATAAATTTTATTTTTTAAAATTTATTTTTGACAACTTCATATATTAAAACAATCTAAAAATATTAAAATAAAATTTAAAACTTTTGAAAATTCTAGTCGAAACGTTGTACCAAATACCCTTTAAAAAAATATTGAACAACATTAGTGTATTCCATCTTAATTCACTAATCCAATGGTAAGCAAGAGAGGCAACCAAGGAATTTTGTAGTTTGAAGCAATCACAATAGCGAGATGATTCTCTCTAATCATAATGGCGTCAATTGATTTCATGCAAGCATGGAAGGTCCACAGATACTGAAACATTGATCTTATCTGACTGGTCGATAAATCCAAAGTGGGACCTGTCAAGGAAACGGGACCCACCCACGTCGCATGTGTGACACGCGTGGAGGGAAAGAGCCCATCCCTGAATGATCCTCCCATTATAAGCCATACAGCTCTTACAAGAGGATGCAGCAGCTTTTAGCCTTTTGCCCACAAACCCTAACTGGGCCACCATGGTACCGCTCTCCACATTAAATTCTTCCACAGACCACTCAGTCAGTGAACTCACACTCTGATATCTCTCTTCATCACTATCTCTCAGTTTTTATGATTTCTCCATGCATTTTTCCTCTCCATTTCCTTTCTAAACAGCCCTTCCTCTCTCTGCCTCTAGCTTTTCGCTTTTAAATAAACATTACACAAGACTTATTTCGGTCTGTCATTGGCTGCAATACTGCTTTTAGAGTGAGTGTGTGTGAGAGAGATAGAGAGATGGGACATCACTCATGCTGTAATAAACAGAAAGTTAAGAGAGGTCTATGGTCGCCTGAGGAAGATGAGAAGCTCGCCAACTACATTTCGACATATGGTCATGGTTGCTGGAGCTCAGTCCCTAAACTTGCAGGTTTTTATTTAATTAATAGTATCTTTCCGTGTCTTTCTCACACACACGCACACAGCATACTGGTCATCCACAAAAGATTGTTTCTTGAATAACATTAATTGGTGTCCGTGTCTTGTTTTCTATTTCATGATCATGTTTGCATTTCCTAGCTTCTATATATGCTTCGATTTCTCTTTAAAGTATAGACGTTGCAGAGGTTTTTTTTGGGTGCATGAGCTGGGTGTTTGGATTAATTCTAGAACTGTATTAATTTGATTCTCTTCTTCTTCCTCTTCTTCTTCTTCTTCAATTCGTTGTTTTCTTCTGCCTTATTCTTGGGTGCAGGTCTGCAGAGATGTGGAAAGAGCTGCAGACTAAGATGGATAAATTATCTAAGACCTGACCTAAAACGTGGAAGCTTCTCTCCTCAAGAAGCAGCACTTATCATCGAACTCCATAGTATTCTAGGCAACAGGTATATTACCCACTGGTATAAAAATCATATATCTTTCCTGTCGTTCACATTTATTCATGCAATTATAAACTCGTTATTTCCTACTGGACAGATGGGCACAGATAGCTAAGCACCTACCAGGAAGAACAGATAATGAGGTGAAGAACTTTTGGAATTCAAGTATCAAGAAGAAGCTCATTTCTCATGATCAAGTTCCTGCTTTAGCCGCCTTCACTGATTATATTGTCCACAATTCGAGCGTTCCTGAGGAAGCTTTCCTCTCTCTGAATGCAAACCCTAATCTCATCATGACTGCTCATCATCATGATCATCACCAGCTCTACCTCCCCTCACCAACCTCAATTCTACAAAGTTTTGGCCATGGAGATTTCAAACTCAACCAACCCAATAATTACAATGTTGATTTGCCTCATTTGTCACCTGCAACTCCCTTAATCCCACCCCCTCTAAATGATAATTCATCTTCATTTGACCCAGGGTGGTCATTGCCTTATCTACCTCAACACCTCGATCAAAACCAAGAAGATCATCATCAAAGTTTGAGCAATGGGGCAATTCCAGTGCATTATATTGGAGAGAAAGTTGTTACTCATGATCAGAGTACGATTAATGCAACAATGTCTTATGACAATCAATCTATGATGGTGTCTATGATGCCAAAACTTTTTGAGATCATTGAAGGAAATGTTTGCCGCATGCCACCTTCATCTGAATCACAGAACACAGTTCACGACCCACTTGCTAGACTTTCAAGTCTCCCATCTGGGCCGTATCCAGTACATGAAGTGGCAACCAGTCAATTGGAGTCCATCGATGCAATCATGTCATCACTGTCAGCATACTCCTCCTCCTCATCATCATCATCCTTATCACCATTTTCAAGTAGTCAATTTGTTGCAA
>Ga0307510_10003094_pt1 | contig 19237 bp, 13 predicted proteins | sample 12_EM_MG_FD_207224 | JGI IMG/M metagenome (GOLD analysis project Ga0307510, IMG submission 207224) | Populus trichocarpa ectomycorrhiza microbial communities from riparian zone in the Pacific Northwest, United States - 12_EM | ecosystem: Host-associated > Plants > Roots > Unclassified | place...
TAGAGTTTGTGTCCACAGTGCCCAACATAATGGTAGCGACACATGAATTAGTTTTTTTTTTAATTAGATTATAATTCCAAACAAAAAATGTGTGTGCTCCCTCTATCAGGATCAGGTGGCCTTCAATAATGATAATACCGGAGTTGCTCCGACGAAGTCTAAAAAATAATTCACTCTGTTATCAAAGATTGTAATATTCATTTCACAAAATCACTAATCTTTTTTTATGTTAACACTTCAAGCCTTTTTAGTGGGCTCTTATCAATCCTTGATCTTTAGAAGTCAGGCTTGCCTCCTAAAATGATAAATACAAATCTGTTAAAGAGGAAATGAAAGTGTTGTTGGTTTGTGTAATCCATATCCATCCATCATTGTGGTTTCACATGCGGCGGCGCGTGGTTCCACATGTCGACAGTGGTGGCGGCACATGAGACCCACGCACTGCCACTATTCCAGAAATCCCAGAATCTTTTTAGTGTGCTCCCTGAGTTCCTAGCAATCTCTCCAACCTGTTTCCAACCTTCAGAAGGATCATTTTTCAAATTTTTGAATTTTTAGTGTGTGTTTTAAATTATTGTTAAATTTTGAATTTTTGTGTCTTGTAAACATGTAATTGTGGGGTGTGATTAAAAATATAGTAAGAAAAAAAAATGAGTGTGCGTGTTTGCATTTTATTTTATTTTGTGTTAAATGAATGATAAACAAAGGGAAAATGACAAAAGATAAAAAAAAAAAAACATTTAACCAAACGTTTTAATTGCATATGGCCAAAAATCCTAAAAATTACTTGAGCATTTTTTTTTTATCTAAAATATTTTGTCATGTTTTAAAAATATTGCATGGGTTTTACAATAAGTTTGTAGAATCATTAAGGATTTGACCAATATTTCAATAATCATAAAACCTTTAATTTATGAAAATTAATGATTAATATTCTAGTACAAATGTTGGATCTACAAGTAGACTGATATTTAAGTATCAGGGGTTAACTAGAAAATTTTTAGAATTATTTTGGATATTCATCAATTTTAATTTAGAGTATTTTTTACCACAATATATGAGTTGTAAAAAACACTTTCATCTTCCATACCCTGTCAAGGCATCTACATGGATTTTTCCTATAAGAATTTACCTGAGCATACGAGTCTATAATAAATTTGAAATGCCAGATTTATTCATGAGTGTAAACATTTGTTCTGAGCCATAGACAGATCACCGATTATAATCTCTTTAACACATTTAAACCACATCCAGACTCTACAATGCAGTTTACCTCAATTAAGGTGCACTGAGGGTGCTAATACCTTATCTAGCCACAACCAGTCACTTACCCTAGAATTTAAGGTAAGATCAGTTCACCCGGGTCTCCTAATGACCCTGAATCAAACGACTAGGTGGCTACTCCTTGACATCCCGCCACACCGTGCGCGCCACGTGCAACACCTCTTAGGCGTAAAAGACAAAATAACAATGCAACTTACTTTAGTTAGGATCTTTTGAGTGATAATATCTTCCTTTTAGCATAACAAGCCCTTTTCTCATACCTTTGAAAGATCAATTAGAATTGCTAGTGACTATAATACTAGGTGGCGACTCCTTCACATTTCATTTCCTATTTAGTCCTTTCCCCTTCTCTCTATACAAAAACTTAGAAAAAAGGGAGTGATCATTGCGATGTCAGGTGCGATAGAATGATAACTCTGCTAGGAGATTGATTGGGTTAAGAAATCCTGAGAGTTACAACAAAATAAGTTCAACTGGAGAGCATCCTGGATAGGTATATAACATGCTTGCTTATTATGGTTAAAAGACATGAGTCCTCTTGATTGGAGTTATTGGTTATGTCAGTTATGAACCCTTCACTAGCAAGTAGACAATTCAGATACTTGCAGTGTGTTCCAATAATACCTGATTTGGATAAGTTTTTGGGAAGCTTCAAAGCTGCAACTTTCTTAACCATATAGATAACATTAGACAGGACTGGATGACATAAGCCCCAGTAAAATATGAAGTTGCTAAAAAAAACCTCACGGTTAGTGATAAGTACTTGGAATGGAGTAGCCATAGAAAAATCAGTGGCCCGTTTATAGGAAATCAAAAGGCAAAGACCTCATAAGAATGAACTGCCTAACAAAGCAAGGCCTTACTAGAAGAGAGGTTGGCCATGAAAATCAAGTGAAAGAGGTTAGAAGATGAGAAAGAATTGAGGAAAAACATTGAGAATCTATTAGCAAATTTTAAAGCTGAAAAGGCAACTAAAGAAAGATTTTAACCAACCAGAGCACTCTTCATCCAACCTTCCAACTGATGAAGTCTCTAACATAACCCTCATTCTTGCTTTTCTATAAATAATTTATGGAGGAATCATCAAGCATCTGGTTTAGTTTCTTTATTTATTCTTTTGTCCATTTCACAAAACCAAATATGGGGAAACTTCATGGATAAGTGGGATGCTCATACTTTCTTCATTTCGGTCTTGGTCTTCTATACGAGCTGACCTTTTCTCTCATCTTTTTTCTGCAACTCTCTTGTAATCCTGCTTCCCTAGTTTGAAGCATAGGCCAAACCTTTGATACGCACATCTCATTTTTATAATGTTGACCCTTTTTGACATTCACGTATCTAGATCATATTTATATGGAAAACTATGTTTCGAAAAGTACTTTATAACCATTCTTATAGTCTTAGAAAGTTATGGTCTTATTCTAAACAAATTCTCAAGCACTAATTCAATTTTTATAATCTCAAAGGCGTGCAAGTTTCCATCATGATTTTCTTTAGCTTTAACATATAGAGCTGACACTTTATTAATAAGATATATTATTTTTTTGGCTCTCATAGTTATCAAATTATCATTCAACACAAATTTCAACATTTAGTGAAGGAACAACACTACAACTCTTATGGCCTGAATCCATGGTCATCCTAATAATATATTATAAAATGGTTGGATATCCAACACTTGTAGCATGACTTAGTGACTCGTCGTATACCCGGTCCATCATATTGTTTGGCCTTAAGTGTGATGTATCCACTAGTAAATGCTTTAAAAAATATATTGGCAATATATTGAAGGTCCACCCATTTTCTATAAGAACTTTAGCTAACATAAAATCCTTGCATATCAAGGTAATATACAAGGGCTTGTTGTGCCCTGTCCTATTAGGATCCATTTCATTTTTAATGAATAATAGATAATTAATTGCTTGAATTCTCTCCACTAAATGTTATATAGAATCTGATGACATGTCTTAAGGTACATATATCTTATTAAGTTATTTTTTAAATGCCTTTTGTTTTGCAACTCTAAGCTTAGAATAAGTGAGAGTATGGAGATTTGAGCTAAAGATATTCTTACCTACTCTACCATGTTATACTCATTTTGTTTCATCAACTTTAATAATTTTGTAGATTCTTCCTTGCTTATAGGCTTATTGATCTCATCATTCTTAGTGAACTCTTCAATTATCTTACCCTTCAACTTACTCTAGTTCTTCAATTCTTCTAGGGTAAAATATCTTCCACTCATGTAGAAGGTGTGCCTATAATTATAAGTTAATGCTTTGTAGTTTGCGTTGGTTTGGCAAGTTATCTTTGTTAATACCATTTTAGGTGGACCACTTGTGGTTGAAAAATATCTATAAACTTCTATTTATTGTCATCATTCCAGCTCATTTTAAGGTTGAATGTTTTTAGTTTATGATACTCTAAGAATAAAAATGAGTCAATGTCATTTCTATTTTGGGAATAAAACTTGTGGCATTCATGAAAATCTCTCACCACTTGTGTCTTAAAGGGTGGTCTGAGATAATTTGCCTTATCAATATATCAAATAAACTGCTTGTGGTTATATAAAGGATTGTCCCTTGCTAGTTTTCTTACAAGCTATTAATTATTGCATTCACTCGTTCATGTGGCGTGATTTGTTAAGGGGTTGATATATACATTTGGGGTGTCATCAAAAGTTACCCACTTGACTTTAATTAAAAGTAAAGGTTTGCCTATAAAGGCAAGGCTTTTATCAATGCTATGTCTAATAGCTCATGAGTGATACAAGTTAATTCAGGTTTGTGCCATTCTACAAAGGGTGGTTGCAATGACCTTGATGGTACAGGGACAATCTATCCAATATTGGCTAACGTCTAGAACATCTCACTTGATGGTTTGTGAAGAGATGGTAAACGTTCTTGACTTCATTGAAAATTTCTATAGAAAAGGTTTGCCTTCTGCTAGACTATTCATCTAAAATGGCTGATTTTACGAGGCATTGGTATGATGATTACTAGGGTATTAGGAGGAGAAATTCACGTTGGTAACTGCTGGATTATTTGTAGGCTATTGGAAGCTAACACCACTTGTGTTACCTTGCTGATTCTTTTTTTTGTTCTTCTAAGAGTATTTTCCCCTCAAATTGTGGATTTCCCTCTTCTTCTTTCTTCTAGTGAATCGTTTCTTCACTTTTGATATGTTCAAGATTTTTCCCATTATGATTTCTTACTCAATCCTCTCAGCTACCATAACTATATCAATAAGATATTGAATCGTGCTTCCTGTCAAATATTCAAAGTAGAGAAAAACATCCACTAGGTCTCTTTACTTGATTTTTGTATTATTAAGTCACATATAATAGCTCAATATGGCTTTAATAAACCTTTCATGAAAGAAATGGATAAACAACTTCTTATCATGGACTATCTTAGCTATTTTACTATAGTACACTCTAAGATGGGTCATTAGACATCAAGTTCCACTATATTTGACAAACTATAACAACTTAAACTTTTTGAGGATCATTATATTTGGTATTGTCGTCGGGGGCGATATCGGTGCTGGCACGCTTTAAAATGAGAGCCTCTTGAGAGGTGGTGTTGCTGGGAAGGAAATGGTTTTAGTTTTAATCATAAAATTATGATTAAGGTTCAATAGTCGCCATCTAGGGTTAAGGTTGCTAAGAAACCTAATGGTCTATGAGACTCTTAGTAAGGGATTGGTTGTACAAGGAAAAGACGCATCACCCCTAGTGCACCTTATCTAAGGTAAGTTGCATTGTTGTTTGATTTTTTTTCTAGATCAAGTTCATATTCATTGGTCTTCTTCTAAGGTCCAAGTCAGATTTCCCTTCGTGAGAGAGTCTTTACCTCATTGGGTTCAATTCTAACTATTCTAAAGTCTAAATTTTAGCATTCGTATTTTTTTTGCACTTTGTATCTTTAATGCCTGAAGGTGTACTCTATTATGTAGTTTTACACCCCCAAATATTAAAGTCTATATCTAAACCCTAATATAAAATGAACAAAATAATAGGTGAAGAGTTTTTGATATTTTGACCAAATCCTAACAAATAATCATAAACTGATTACAATATCCATTTTGTTGCCCTTTTTTAAAATATGAGAAAGATGCAATTTTTTTTGTTTTTAATAAATATGCTTGGAAAACCTTGAGTATTTGGTCGTATGCATGAAAGATTTCAAGAATAAGGGTTATGTTAGAGACTTCATCAGAGACTTCATAACTAAAAAGGATGGTTCTTAAAAAGTGAGGCCTCCCCAACCAGTGAACACATTAAAAAAGGTCATGCCAATAAAAAAGCTCATTTGAAGATGTGGTCAAGGAGAACAACTCATCAACTAGAAAGCTCATAAAATTTCAACAACCTATCCAAAGTTATTATTCTTATTTGATTATATTTACCTTTTTCAATAGTCATGGTGTAAAAGCTAATAAAGGATGATTGTTTATAATGAGCTTTTATAATGTTTTCTTTAATGAGATCACACATTTTTTGTTCAATTATGTTGTTTTTTTATCCTTTTACTCGTACTTATTCTTACTCCAATCAAATTCACTCACTCAAAACACTCTTTTCTTTCAAGCATTTTAAAACTGGATCCTCAATAAAAATACCAAACTCTTACGATGAGAATGATTGGTCTAACTTCATTGAAAATATAATTTTCATAGACGAAGAAAAATGGGAAGAAGATGATGTTGAGCAATTTATTAGATTAGTATAACAACAAAAAAAAATAGTAAAAGTTAATAAGAAAGAGTTGTAATTAATTAACATAGAAACTTATCATAATAGGGAGTTGAAAGTCAGGATATTAATTTTAATAGAAGAGAAAAGCAAATTGATTGGGCTACTTAAATAATATGCTGACATATTTGCATCATCATACATCTATATATCTTGTCTAAATACAAATATTATTGTCCATGGACTCCTACTGATTGATTGTTGTAAACCAGTAAAGTAGAAGTTGAGAAGAATAAAGCCTAATTTACTAATTAAGATCAAAGAAAAAATCAAAAAGCAATTTACAATAGGGTTCCTAGAAGTCATCAAATACTTTTAGTGGGTATCTAACATTATGGCAATCCGTAACAAGGACAAAAAAGTCTAAGTGTGTACATTTTAGGGACTTAAATAGGGAAAGCACTCTTTACCCCCACATTAATGTCTTGATTGACAATGTTACTCTTTACCCCTACATTAATGTCTTGATTGACAATGTTTCTAAGAACATCATTTATTCTTTCATGGATGAGTTTTTAAGGTATAATCAAATTAGGATGACAAAGGAAGATAAGGGAAAAAAACCACTTTTATTAAGCCATAGGGAACATATTAGTATAACATGTTTTTTGGCTTAAAGAATATGGAGGCAGCCTATCAAAGAGAAATGGTCATGTTGTTCCACAACATGATGCATAAAGAGCTTAAAGTATTTATGGATGACATGATCATAAAGTTAAAAGAAGATGAGGATCACACTTAGATCTTGAGAAAACTCTTTGAAATGTTATACAAATACCAGTTAAAGTCAAATCTAGAAAAATGTACCTTTGGCATTAGATCTAGGAAAATGTTGGGTTTTATAGTAAGTAATAGAGGCATAAAGGTGGATCCAGACAAGGTTAAGGCAATCTAAGCAATGCCAACACCAAGAACTAAAAAAAGAAGTTAAGAGTTTTCTTGGGAGGTTAAATTACATTACAAGGTTTATTTGTTTCATTCGGCCATGTAAAAAAAAAGGCGAGGGAGTATATAAGAATGTATTTACAAATTCTTTCATATTCTCTTATTTATCCTTAATATATGAAGCTTTCTATTACCTTTCTAAAAGCGAGATATGCTTATCATTATTATCATATCTACAATTATACATATATCAACTCTCTCTCAAGATATAACCATTCTTGCTAAAACTTGCACTATAATTATCTTTTCACCATTATGAACCCAACCATGACATTATTAAATACTCCTTTTTTTTTTGTTACATGGCTGAATGAAATAATTTGTTTCCTTTATATTTTCTTAAGTCATTTGATTCTTTATCATCTTACATACTCACATATATATATAATTCCATATTACTTTATATAAATCATTATCACTTATTCATACTTCTACTTCTATTCTTATCATCCTTGTTAGGAAATATGGTAATAATTCTAATTAATGAACAATAACAAAAATTGTTCTTACATTATCTTCATAACACTTATACATAACAAATTTCATTACAAAAGAATGCTTTCATCAAGCCATCAATATCCTTAATTCATCTTCATGGTCGGCCCTGACATGTCAATTTTCCCAAGTTTTTTCATTCTAATTACTTCATTTTTTTTTAACTCATTTATATATATACACAACTTATAAGTTAGTTTATATTCCTCATGCATGTTTATATAACAAAATTCCTTTCTATCTATACACATAATTACCCTTCCATTTACATAAAGAACACAAAATTCTTCAACTTAACCAAAACTCTATTTTATATATAACTTACCCTTCTCATAACTTGCCAATCACTTAGCATTACAATTTCAACTCAAAATGGCATCCCTCCTTTTTGTTCAAATCTTTCCAACCCTAAGGTTATGGGTTCCTTTTGATTATTTTTTTTTCATTTTTTTCTTCCATATTTTCTTTAGTTTTTTCCCTTTCATGGTTAACTTAGCATATTTACTCAAACAAACCTTCATTCACAAACATTCATACAATACTAAAATCACCATATTGGGGGTTTTTCATCTTGTCTATTTATTTTTACCTAGAATACAAATTAAACAAATAAAATCATCTTGTCAAATAAATTTAAGTTAAATGTATGGGTGTCTAAACAACTTCTTCTTCTTTCTTAGAAATTTTTTATTCCTCTCTTTATTCTCCCCCTTTCAAATCATCTCCCCCTCTCCCTAACCCTCTAATATTGGTTCTTTTCTCACTTACACATACACTCACACTTAAACTCTCCATTTGAAGGATATGCAAGGTAGTTAGATGAAGGAAAATGAAGGGACTTGGCTTCTTTCTTCTAGTCTTGCTAGTTGCTTTAATGGAGAAGAAATAGTGGTTTTTGTCTAATTTGTATTTATACCCCCATTAATGAGCTTAGGCCTTGTTTGGTTGCACCCAAATAAATTTTGAGTATTTGTATGTACTGTATTATGACTGAACTTTTAATATTCTCAAAATTAATTATAATTATCTACCCAAGGCCTATTAATATTTTATTTTATTTCTAATTATTTAATTATTTCCGTCAAAATTTTTCACTATGATTTTTTATTATCTAATTATAATTTATTAGGGTTTTACACCCTACCTATCAACTCGAATAGTGAGATGACAAGTTTTGTTAGTAAAATACGATATCATCATAAGACAAGAAAATTAATGAAAGGTAGTGCAATAGCAAACTACCTCACGAACAATATCATTGGTGATTATGAGCCTCTAAATTTTGATTTTCTAGTTAAAGATGTGATGGTGGTGGAAACATAAACATACAAGGGAGAAAGTGAATTATGGATAATGTATTTTGACGGCTTCATGAATATTTTGGGAAATAGAAAGTAGTAGTGACAATCTCCTTAAATGGAAGCAAATATCCCACTTCGATCAAATTGTTGTTTAATTGTACAAGCAATGTCATGGAATCTAAAGCTTATATCCATGGATTGGAAGTCGCATTAGAAATGCGAGTTAATAATTGGATGTATATGGGGACTTAATGCTGATAACATACCAAGTAAAAGATGAGGGGGAGACCAAAGATAAAAAGTTGAACCATACCAAAAGTATTTCACCAAACTTGTAGAAGAGCTCGAGGAAATCGAATTCACATCTCTTTTAGGATAAGAATCAATTTGCAGATGCTTTAGCAATATTGGCTTTCATGACCAAAATTGATTGATTGTGGGGTTAGAGTATAACTAATTTGTATAGAAATTAGAAGTTCTTCAGCTTATTAGTGCTCCATTAAGGGAGAAGTAGATAGGAAACCTTGGTATCATGATATTAAACAATCTATTCAATATTAGAGTATCCACCAGGGCAGAAAATGTAGACATAAATATGGTGAGAAGGATGGCAATGTAATAGTACTTGAATAGTGAGATCCTATATAAAAGGTTATTTTATGGAACTCTGATGTGATTCTTGAATACTGAAAAAGCTAAAAAATCCTTGTAAGAAGTTCATGAAAGAATTTGTGTCACTCATACAAATGGGTATATAATGGCTAACTAAATGCCTAGATTAGGCTACTTCTGGCTGAACATAAAAAGGGATTGTATTTTCTATATCAAAAAATGCCATAAATATTAGGTGTATGGTAATAAGATTACCACACCCTAGCACTTTTGTTTAATATGGTGCCACCCTGGCCCTTTCCAATATGGGAATTTGATGTCATTGGATCAATCAACCTAAAAGCAACATGTCATTTTATTTTTGTGGCAATTAATTACTTCACAAAATGGGTAGATGCTTGTTCATATATACATGTAAACCAAAAGTTAGTCAAGTGATAATGGGCATCGTTTTATTTTGGTGGCAATTAATACTTTACAAAAGAGGTAGAAGCTTGTTCATATGCACATGTAACTAAAAGTTAGTCAGATGATTTATTGAAAAAGATTTGATTTGTCAATATAGCTCACTAGAAACCATACTAGTAGATAATGCCATGAACTTCAATGGAAAGATAATTGTAGAGTTCTGTGATAATTAGAAGATCAAACACTTAAACTCATCACCGTATAGGCTAAAAATAAATGGTGTTGTAGAAATGATCGACCAATATAAACATTAAGAAAATCTTTCAGAGAGATAATGGTTACTTAAAAACATTAGCATGAGATGCTTTTCTATGTCATTCACATATATCGCACCATAATAAAAACATTAATGGGAGCCATGCCGTACTTATTCGTATATGGAATGAAGGTGATAAAGCCTTTTAAAGTTAAAATTCCCTAATTAAAAGTCTTGATGAATGCATAATTAGAAGAGTCAAAACGAGCTAAAGCATGATATGAGTAGTTAAACATAATCAACAAAAAAAGATCAACAATAATTTACCATAATTAGTTGTACTAGAAAAGGATGGCCAATCCGTGATAAAAAAAAAGTTCGCCATAAAGAGTTTAAAGAGAAGGAATTGGAATTGAAAAAGATTTTGCCTCTACCAGGAAAAAATTAGAGTAAATGGACACCAACCATAAAAAAACCTTATGTCGTGGTGAAGAAATTGTTTTCACTTATGATAACTATCGCACCTGACATATGATGACTCAGCTTTCTTCCTATGAAAAGGGTTTTATTTGATTTTTAAGGGCGGAAAGGTCTTAAAATTTATAAAGTCAATGTGGCTTTAAAATCTTTTTGATAAAAATATCTAATCTCTGTTAAGGCATCTATCAGATCGTGGGACTTGAAAAAAAACACATTACCATATAGAACTTTTGTTTTATTATGGGATTGTTTTACAGTGATTATAGATTACCTAAAAGGCTAAAACCCTTGGCCCCAGAAGGGATACAATAAAAATATAATAGACGAGGGCACAGTAATCCAAAGCCATTTTTATTTAACAAAACCCGTAGTTCAAGATTTCTTTAATCTCTGTTAAGTTTAATATTTGCTAGACCACAGCAGGCAAGAGATCAGAGAATAAAGAAAGAGTCTGGCATTCTCTACGTGTAATAGGGTTGGGCAGATGGGGTATGCATGCAACGGGTAGATGCGAGAGATGTCGTATCTGGTCGGACACGTAATATATGAACTCATTCCCTTCCTGATCACCTGGGAATTAGCTAGGCTTAATTTTATGGTACATATTGCCAACCAACACATGGTGTTTTGTGATCAGTACAGACGCTTGCATCTGTAATAGGAATATATTTTTGTCTGTTTGAGATAATATAATTCTAAGTAGAGAGATCACTTTGGATACCGCAACGGGGAATGAGAAAGGATCAATTGTTTTGAAGTAAACTCCGTGTGCATGGAGCCAAAACAGTACATATAATAATTTGTTTTAAATTAAGTATGTGATTCTGATCAGTATTATTGAAGTATGAAACAATGAGTATGCTCAAAGTCAGCTCAGATTAAGATGTCAAGCTTGTGGGGTTCTACCGACATGAATTTGCACCTTTAGTTCATCTATAGCTCCCATTAATGTTGAGTTAAATATCTAATCAATGAAGTTAAATGGACATATCAATCAAAATAAAAAATAAGAAATATTTATGTTCATATTCAGTTCAATTTTCTGGCCACATAATATATATCATGTAAAGATTTCCTTTCTAATGCCTGGTTTGCGCCCTTTATTCAAACGAATATTGATTATTTATTTTTTAAAAATTTAAGCCAAAATTAAATTTGAAAAAAAAAAAGATTAAATGAGTATTTGCTGAAATTAATTAGCTGTGTACTATTTATAGGTTACACAAAGAATGGAAATGCACGCGACGATATTTTTTCCTCAAAATTTAACTTAAATTTTCAACAACATAGACTAAATGATATATCAACATGTTTTATATTATTTTTTCTTAGAATCCATGTTCAACAAAAAGATCAAAAACAAGGTGATGATTTAATATTTTTAGACTCAACTACGCGTTAAGCCTATATATATGTGGGTCTGGCAAGTCGTAAAACCCAACATCCATGGGCTTAGCTACATAGTGAGCCCATGTATATATGGATCTGGTAGGCTGTTAAACCCAACATCCCTAAACTTAGCATCTTGCAAAGCCTAGATAGATGTAAAACTGATGATTTTTCTAAACTCTCAATTAGGTCACAAGACTCTATTTACTGATGATCTTTCTAAACTCTCAATTAGGTTACAAGACTATATTTGCTTTTGTTGATGCCTTTAACATAAATAGTTAAGGTCAAAGACATTCATCTCTCTATATCTCTAGATGTCTAAATTTTTTCAAAAGAACTTGTTACTTTATCCCTCATTAATGATGTGTAAAGGATATTTAATCCCTCTTTAAATGCTATTAGGGCAAAATGATACTACAACCACTTCTCTCCATAAAAAGACAAGTTTCATGGATTAAAATCCCAGATGATTCCTTTAAAGAATTAGGTTCATAATCTCTATTCTCTACTACATACATATTTTCAGAGCATCTCTCTAAAACATTGCACTCTCTCTCTAAAAAGATACTTAAGCATTGAAGAGTCCTAGAATACACCAAAAGGGACCTTTCCAAGTACTAGTCACAACCACCTTGGCTTACCATGCATTAGGTACTGGCTACTAGCTACCTTGGCTAATGAAAGAAGAACAATTTGTTTGAATCAAAAGATTAACCAATTATCCGACACATAAGTATTATTCTTAAGCTACTTGAATTTTGAAACATCATCAATTGGCGTCATCTGTAAGAAAAGAAAAAAAATCACTAATTGTTCTTCTTTCACTGGTTTTTGATATCCCTAATCACCATTAAACGCAAATGATCAAGACATTCTAGGAATGGGACGTGTCATGAACTTCCCTACAATTGTTGGCACATATGATCCATTAGAGTTTCATCAACTCTTTAGTAAGTAGGAAAGGTTATGCAATAATTTGTTCACTTTTAAGTCAGAGTATGATTTATTCTACTTACCCATGGACTTAGAGAGACAAAAAAAAATTAAGCTATATATTTTCCAACTTCATGAATGTAGTTAGAGCCTCGAGATTTTGAAAAGCTCTCAACAAGTACAAAAGAAATGTTGGTTCAAACCATAAAACATGTGAAGTTTCTTTGCAAATCATCCAAGAGAAATGGAAGAGTCTCCCTCACGCTTGACACTCTAATCAAATGAAAATTTATTATATCCAAAAAGAATAAGAACGTAAGTTTCTTGTATATGAATGGCTTATTCCAAATGGCTTTTCATTTTCTTTGGGTGATGTTTGAGGGTCTCTCATCCACCCCTCAAGGAAGGAATCAACTTAGGCAATAACATAATTTACCTTAAAATAGATTGACATGGTCTCCCTAGTGCAATTGAAAAACTCTCTAAGGATGGGATATATATTATCTCAATAATGAGGATAGATGCGATCTCCCAAGGCAACAACTCCACAACTCCAAAATATTTTGACTTCATCCCCATAATACAATAACATCAATCTCTATACGATCCTAGTGTCATCTCAATAATCCATTGAAAATATAAAGATAACCTCACAACCCAGATTTCTTCTTAGTTCCAAACAAGAGGGCATATCATACTAAGTTTAGGAAAAATTCAAAGCTCGATTCTTGCTAAAATTTAATAAATGTTTTTCTAAGTATAGGCATTACACCCATATATATTTTCAAAAATTTCCTAAGGGCTTTTGTATCTTGTATGGAATTTGTATTATGGGTGTTTGACCCATACAAATTTCTTAGGGAATTCCCTCAATATTTTTCTAAGTTTAGGTGTTAAGCTGATATAAATTTTCAAAACTTTTCTTAAAGGCCTTGAACCCCACGAGAAAATTTTACTATGGGTGTTAGATCCATACAGATAACACAAGTCATTATAGAAATGAAAAGAATCAGATTTATAAAATAAAACAAAATATATGTTACATGGATAAACCTTATAGGGCCAGGCTGTGTACATAAGTAAGGGCAAAAGGGGGGCAGGAGGCTCAGATATCTAGCTTGGTCTCCTTAGCCAGATATTATTCATAATGGGCAGTAACATCCTTAACATGGAACACATCTGCAAAGTCAAACGCTAGGACTAGATGGAAGGCAGCACTAAAGTTCACTTGCATTCCTATTTATTCATTGAAAAAATATAGGTTTGATATGAAAAGAAAGATCTTATCTCAAACCATCTCGGACAAAGTTGCAGACCCCCTAAAAATTCCTAGAACTCTTCTAGAGAGTTCTTCAAAGCCTCTAGATGAGCCTAAGGACTCTGGACTTTTTTCTTAGCAGCACAAAGCTCAGCCCTTAAACCATCTTGAGTAGTCTTTGCCTAAAACATCTCTCGTTTTAAGATATTCATTTGATTATAAGTGGTTTAAAACAGTTTATCATTGGAGCCCAACTAAAGAACAATATCTTATATCTATTCCTTTAATGATGAATAGGCCACTTTGAGGCTCTTCAATTCAGCCTTCACAACAGTCTTCTCCTACTTTAACAACTTTAAGGTAGCTTAGTTTGCTCTATTTTTAGCAATGGCCTCCCTTACATGGTTTCTCTCAACCATCCAGTGTCTCTTAGAATGAGCACACATCATGAAAGTCTACCAAAAACAAGTGTTAGGAACAATGGTCATAAAACCAAACTACAAGGATTAATGAGAAAGTTCCTTACATTGAAGGCCATTTTTTTCAGTTAAGGCCAAATGGCAATAATAGCTCTCATAAACATCATTGAAATGTCTGAGGGAATGTCTGAGGGAATGGTGATGATCCTCTCCAATAGTCTTACCACCTTAAGGCCAGTCTTCTCAAGGCTTGACCTCCTGCCAACAACAATATCTATGAGTTGCCTCTCCTTATCGGTCAAAGTGGGGAAACTAAAAGGAGCTCAACCAAAAATGAGGTCAACAAAAGTATCCTTAAAATCAACTTCCTTAGGAATGGCCCAAGTAAAGGGCCCAACTACTACAACCTCTACAAAGAAAGTTGGAGGTCAAGGTAGAGGAAATGCCACCACAAGAGCCTCTATGGTAAAGGCTAGAACACTAGTCTTTACAGGGGTGGAGAACCTCCTTCTCTTAAAACAAACCATAACGCCTACAATCATTTCAAAGGGGTCAGGTTTATTTAACCCCCAGATCAAGGAGTATGAATACCCCTAGCTTCCATTTCTGCAGTAGTTCTAGCTCTTGCCATTGAATCCTTAGGGACAAGGAGTTCATCAATGATGATGGGGTTGCCTTTCATCTTTTCTGTAGTTTTGCCTCTACTCAAGATAAGAGATAAAGACCCTCTTAGTAAACTCTCATCTGCAGACCTTACAAAAGTTTCTCCTTCTTCTTCAACTGTCAGCCCTGCACACAAATAGAGTGAGTAGTGAACTTAGATGTAATAAAAGCAAAAAGGGTACGGAAGCTACATACTTTATAATAGAGCCAGGTAGTGCCCTCTAGCCTTCCTATTGACTTTGTACTTTTTTGGGGCCGATGCCAATACAACATATATCTTTTCCTCATTTGAGCCTAGACAAGGTTTATTGTTGACTTTAGGGGGAGGTACCCTCCAATAGTATGAGCAACCTCAAATACGTTACATCCTATATCTAAGGCTGACTTTTTCGTTATACCTCATTATCAACCACTTCCCCCTTTATTTTTTGAAATGGGCATGTTTTCCATGCAGAGTTCCCTTCATAGCTCATATAGGTCTTTCAGCGAAGGTAAAGAACCAACACATGTCATTCCCACCATCAATGTCAGCAACTAGATGATAACAAGTCCTAAACACACTAATTGTAGGCTCGATTTCAACAAGCCTAAGAAACTTATCAAATGAAAATAAGATTATCCACCTATTGGGGTGTGGCTAGCTTGGACCCTATTGATAATATCTAAAAACTACCCCAATGCATACATGCAAAAGAGGACTATAATTTCTAAATGACCCTGAGTAGAGCTCAAGATCGATTGGTTGATACGCTCAGCCTCAGCAGGCATTTGAGATGTGTACTCTCCTATATGCCGAATGTTAACGAACTCAATGTCCTCCACACCTAGAGTGTTGGGGGTATCATTCTTAGGGGCCTAAGGCAACCTTTCGCTCCCCTAAGGTTCACTAACAATCGTGAGAGAAGTATTTCTCCTACGGGGAGAACTATTCTCCTTTACCATAAATGGATGTTAGGGCTCCATCTTATCTAGTTTTAGGGCTTAGTCAGATGGACCGTTGTCCCTTGTTGTTTCTTCTAATCCCAGGTTGAAATAGAAACTCCTCATCAGAGACAACATCCAATTTTCTAGAAACAGATCTGACTCTTTTTTTTTTCATTTTTCTATTTAAAGTAGAGAACAAAAAAGAAACCTTTGGTGGGAAATACATAGAATGAGGGCTTCTTCTTGGATTATAGCAAATCTAGTTCGGGTGTATTTTTTTCAACAGAGTAGTTCTTTATAAATTACAGAAATTGAAAGTAAAAGAAAAGATAAAAGCAAGAATGACTAGGGTTATAAAGGAAACATCTTTTCACCTTCACTGTTGGACGAGTAACCTCTCGTAGCATCTTAGATATCTAAAAGTCCATTCAATCGCTGCATTGAATGAACACCATCATCTTGTTTTCTAATGGACACCTTCTTTTGATAAAGATAGGTTAAAAAAAGACGAGACATATAACCATAAAGAATCTCAATAGTTTTGCAATGAACAAATCTTATGGGGAAGGTAAAAATTCCTTCATTAACGATACAAACAACTCTTAGGTAAAAAAAAAACTTGTTTAAAGCTGGTAACCTTTCAAAATCTTTGTGTAATAAATACGTAAAGACTTAGGGTTTTTTTGATGGATCAACATGTTTTATGTTATTTTTGCCTAAAATCCATGTTTAACAAAAAAACTAAAGGAAGGGTAATGATCCAATATCTCTAGTTTCAGCTACACGTTGAGTCCATGTATGTATGGGTCTGACAAGTCGTCAAACCCAACACCCCTAAGCTCGGCTACACGATGAGCCCGTGTACATATGAGTTTAGCAAGCAATAATACCCGGCTTCCCTAGGCTCAGCTATGCGCTAAGCCCAAGTACATATGGGTCTAGTACGCCACTAGACCCAATATCCCTAGGCTCAACATCTCGCCAAGCCAAAATGAATGTAAAATTGATGATCTTTTTAAACTCTTAATTAGGTCATAAGACTTCGTTTGTTTTTGTCAATACCCTTAATGTGAATATTTAAGGTCAAAGTTACTCATCCCTCTATATCCCTATGTATATAATTTTTTAAAAAAAAGACTTGTTTCTTTATCCCTCATTGATGATGTGTAAGGAATATTTTATCTCTCTTTAAATACTATCAGGGCAAGAATACTTCAGCCTCTCCTCTCCATAAAATGATAAGGTTCATGGATTATAAAGCCCAAATGATTCCTTCAAAGAAGGGTTCATAATCTCTATTCTCTATTGCATGTATATTTTTAAAGCATCTCTCTAAAATATTATTACTCTCTCTCTCTAAATAAATAATTATTTAAGCATTACAGAGTCTCTGAATTCATCAAATGAGATCTTTTTAGGTACTAGTCATAGCTACCTTAACTACGGAGAGTAAAAATTGATTGAATTAAAAGATTAACCAATTATTTGACACATAAACTTTATTTTTAAGTTATTTAAATTTTGAAACATCATCACTAAAGTTTTAGGTTTGGCAAAAACTAGAAATCACATTGTCCAGAGCTAGATGAATATATGACAGAATCTATATATATATATATATATATATATATATATATATATATATATCAAGAATAGTCTACTAGTTAACTATGAAACCAAATTTAACAGAAGCCTGCCCTAGTAATTTCATATTTGTATTCACAGAAGAGATATTATCTACTCGTTTAAAAGGTTTGATCATGATATTAGTGCAAAATTGTTTGACAGTCTATGCGTGACTCATGAGGTGGAAGCCGATCAAATTAATTCAACACAAAAGTAAATTTGAGCTAGCAATTGGCATTATGGCGGCTACAATCATTACCTAACTTGAAGAACAAGAACAGAGACAAGTTTCATAAGAAAATCTTGCGCAAAGCAAGAACAAGACCATAAGGAATTATTCATACTTATCATCCTAATTTGCAATGTCAATGTTAGGTAAGAAATATTTGTGGATTGGAAACCAAGTGTAATTCATGAATCTAAATATTTCATTCAAGGGGATGTACATGTTTTTAGCATTAATTGCCTATTCCTTACTCAAAAACAAAAAAAGTTGGAATTCAAACAATGGCATAGATAGAGTTCAAGAGTTTAGATATGAAAAATAAATTAAATCAATTAATTCAAAATATGATTGAATTAAGGACTAACGAGGGATGAATCCAGAATGAAAAGCTTGGGAGGGGCCAAAAGGTTTTATCATTAGAAAAATAGAGATAAAATTAATTATGTTAACAAATTAAGACAATTGTTTGGATCGTACGAGCACCAAACCCAGTTAGAACAGAGAAGGAGTAGCTGTATCTATACTGTCACAGGAGCTAGCCCACATGCACGCAAACTTGCTGGAATGATTAATTGAAGAAAGATGATGATGATGATTGTGATGATCAGAGTCTAAGCTTGGGCCCCCACAGTCACACCCTTGCAGAGAGACAGTGTATCACGGACGGTCCTATCTATGCATTGCCTTGGGAAACGTAACTAACTTTCTCTCTTTCTCACCAAACACACACTTCACCGTCACTGACTCTCTCTACTGCTAGCCACTGCATGCTAAATTTGGGTCTTAAAACTGTTATTATGGTGTAATCATTTCAATACTTGCTCATGGGCTGTAAAGGCAAGCAACTTTTCCAATCCTTGTTTTACATCAGATCATCAATATCCTCCGCTCAGTTAAACGATTTTTTTTTTTTAATTTAGCACCGCTTGGAAAAAAAAATTGCAAACTAACATGATAATTTTTTTTTAAAAAAAAAACACAGCTTATATCAAGGTCTCCATACATGAGTTTTTAAAATATTACAAGTCAAACTATGATTTTTTTAAAATATTATACTTGAAAAATACGATTTTAATATAAAAAATTGTTATCACATATCTAAACTCTAACCCTAACTCTAAACCAGAACTAACTTTAAATTTAAACTCTAAATTCTAACCTTAACTGTATTTTAGTATATTTTTATATATAGTATTATATTATGTCATTTTTTTTAATAATGAGTTTGTATTTTATTTTACATATATTTTTATAATTAT
>Ga0307510_10003095_pt1 | contig 19236 bp, 14 predicted proteins | sample 12_EM_MG_FD_207224 | JGI IMG/M metagenome (GOLD analysis project Ga0307510, IMG submission 207224) | Populus trichocarpa ectomycorrhiza microbial communities from riparian zone in the Pacific Northwest, United States - 12_EM | ecosystem: Host-associated > Plants > Roots > Unclassified | place...
TCCTTGCTCGCGCGGGGGGGGGGGGGGGGGGGGGGCCGGGGCCCCCCCCCGCGACAAGATTAACGCCGCAGCCCCGCCAGCGCCGCCACATCGACGCTGGTCTCCGCCCCGAACGACATCACCTGGAACATGTCGCGCATCACCGATCGCAGCTCGCTGATATTGCCGCTGCCCGCCGCCATGTCGCCGCGCTGCACCAGCAGGTCGAACCGCGCCGGGTCGGTCGCCGCATGTCGCTCGGCGCGCAGCCGGCGATATTGCGCGAGGATGAACTCGGGCTGCTGGTAAAGCACGCTGCCCAGGATCGACCGGATCGCCTCGATCGACCGCTCCGCGACACTGAACCGCCCATCGTTCAATGCCGCCTGCGCCGCGGCATAGGTCTGCGCGATCTGCGCCCGCTGGTCGGCCGACAGCAGCGCGGTCAACGCCCGCCCGTCCGCCTCGACCTTGGCCAGATCATTGCCGACGATCGCCGCGCGCAGATCCGGCCGGTGCCGCAACCGCGAAATCTCCTGCCGGATCAGCCGCGCTTCTTCCGCGATCGAGCGATAACCATCGGCATCGTCGACCATCCTTAACCGCGCCGACTGCGCGCTGATCCGCAACCTGAGCGCGGTGGTCTCGTCGCTCGCCACCCCACGCTGCGCCTCGACCAGATCGTCGAGCCGCGTATCGGCGGCAATCAGCGCCTGCGCGGCATATTCATGCCCCGCTTTGGCAAAATCGATCCGCGCCAGATCATCGGCATAGAAACTATGGTCGCGCAGATGCAGCCCCTGCTCGGGCAGCTCGATCGAACAGCGGATCAACTGGCTGTCATCGACCGACCAGTGCAAAATCACCTGCTCGCCCGGCTTCAACGGCGCGGCATAGGTGGGTAAATCCTCCCCGCTCAACCGGAACGACCCGATCAGCAAATTGGCCTCGGGCTCCTGCACCCCTTCCGCCTGCTCGAACAGCTCGACATCGATCCACTCCGCACTACCGGGGTCGAGCCGTCGCCCCGCGCGCAGCGTCTTCGCCCCCTGTTTGGGCAAGGTCTCGCCCTTGCGCAGCAACGGCTCGAGCACGTTGATCGCCCGCGTCCCGTCGCCATCCTCGACCTTCACGGAGATGGTGCTGGTGCACGGCGCCCCCGCCGCGACCGCCGCCACCCGCGTGATGGTCAGCGTGGCGCAAGCCTCCTCGACCCGCGCCCCCGCGCCATCGACCACGGTCATCGCGACCGAGGTCTCACCCTCGCCCAGCTGCACGACGAAGATCGGCCCTTCGCCCACCGCGCGCTCGCCATAATCGCGCCCGTCGCTCGCCACCGCCGTCACGCGCAGGCCGCTGGTGTCGCCCGCGCCCGTCACCCGGATCCGCGCCCGCTCCTTGGTCGTCCGCGCCTCGAAATCATACGACACCGAGGCACCCGCTGCCTGCGTCACGCGCGATTGCTTGCCCGCCGCCTCGCCGTCCGCCCACACCCGGCTCTCGGCATAGATCGCCGCGCCGCGCGCCACCGCCGTCATCGGGTCGATGTCGAGATCGGTCGCCACGCCCAGCTCGCCCGGCACCCGCTCGCGCACGATCGGCATGCGCGACGGCCCGCCGATCAGCACCACCTTGTCGACATCCGCGCTCTTGTAACCATTGTCGCTGATCACCTTGCGGCACAGCGCAATCGACTGGTCGATCTTGTCCGCGACCAGATCCTCCAGGTCGCCCCGCGTCACCATCACCTCGACGAACATCTCGCGGCCCTTCAGGTCGGTGGCCCGCGCATCATGCTCCGACACGAAGATAATCGCCTCGCGCGCGCTCGACAGCTCGATCTTGGCCTGCTCGGCATTGGCCGTCGCCAGCGCGATCAGCCGGCGATAATCCGGCAGCGTGTGCCACTCTTCCGGCAGCGAGAAAGTCTGCTCCAGCCACGGCCGCACCGTCGCATCGATCAGCATGCGGTCGAAATCGCTCCCGCCGAGCATGTTGATGCCCTCATGCGCCTCGATCGACACCGCCCCGTCGATCGCCCGCACCAGCGCGACGTCGAACGTCCCCCCGCCCAGATCGTAAACCAGGAACAACCCGTTCCGCGATTCCGGCCGCTCGATGCACGCCAAGGCCGCCGCGATCGGTTCCTGCAACAACCCGACCCGCTCGAGTCCCGCCTCATGCGCCGCACGGATCGTCGCCTCTGACTGCATCTGGTTGAACGCCGCCGGCACCGTGACCACCGCGCCCTCGAACACCGCATCGCCCGCCCCGGCCCGCACCTGCTTCAGCAACTGGCGCAGCACCTCGGCACTGGCATCCTCGGGCGTGATCGTCCCGTCCTCCGGCCCGAACGGCAACACCGTGCTGGTCCCGAGCAACCGCTTGAACCGCGCCGCAATCCCCTTGGGCGAGGTGCGCAACTGGTCATAGGCACGCTTGCCGACATAACGGCTGCCGCTGCGGTCGCACATCACCACCGAGGCCAGCACATCCTCCCCGCTGATCGCTTTGAACAGCTCGAGCCGCCCCCCGCGATTGCCCACCACCGCCGAATTGGACGTGCCGAGATCGATACCGAGATACATGTCAGGTTTCCTGCTTAACTCCCTCTCCCGTTGGGAGAGGGAAGGGGCCCGCGCCGAAGGCGTGGGAAGGGTGAGGGTCGGTGGGAATGAGGCGCATCAACCTTCCCGCAACAAAATCTTGCCCGCGCTCACCACCCCCTCAGGCCCGGTAACCGTGGGCTCGATGGTCGCCTCGACCACCGCCTTCGCCCCGTCGGAAATATCCTCGGCATTGACCGGACTGGCCGGCACATCGGGCGTAAAGGCCACCCCGTCCCACACCGCCAGCTTCAACCCCGCCTCACCCAGAATCGCGTCGAGCCGCCGCCGCGCAAAGCGCAACTGCGCCTCCCCCGCCACCGCCCGCTCCTCACTGGCGAACCCGAGCTCGCGCTCGAACGCCGCGCACAGCTTCCAATATTGCACCGCCAGCGCGGCCAGCGGCGCGGGGTCGGAATTCACTTTCTCCCCTCCCCTTCAGGGGAGGGACCTATATACGTGTGTGACCTAACCATGAGAGATGCCTAAGCGCGGGCGGCCGTCTCGCGTTTCACGCTCTGGCAAATCGGTGGCAGGTGGGACAGGGTCTGTTTCGGGCATGCCGGCAATCGGCAGGGCCTGTTGAGGGACGGGGATATCACTCGGATCAAACGTGCTAAGTGCGGCTGTCCAGTCGTGCGTTTCGGTGCAGACCCAGCCGATCACTTCTAAAATTGTGGCGTGATCCGCGACGAGGTCGCGGTGGATGATCCGGCAATGATGCGCGATGCGATTGCGCAGTCGTCGCACGGAATTTAGTGCGGCCTGAACCGTCTTTCGCTCAACCCCTTTGGGTCGGTTAGGGAATGCCTGCCACAGTGATTTGCGCCAAATCTCGGTGTCGTTTTTCGGGCCTAGCACGCCCACCCAGAAGCCGAAATTTAGCTCCGCGACGACATCGTCGTGCGTATATTCGACGTCCTGCCCGCGATCATCAACCGACACTTCGCGAAGCGCTTTCCGTACGTCGTCTTGCTGCGGCGGTTGCAGCTTGATCCGCTCCAGGTCCGTCCAGGTATCTCCGAAGCACGCTCTAAATTGGTCGTCGATTGCGTTTCGAACGGTCACTTCGAGCATTTGCAGCGGCGTGTAGAACGCCGAGGAAAGCCGTGCATTTAGTTCGTACAGGCGTACTGCTGTCTCTACGTCGCCACTGCCAGCGGCGATGTACGGCGCCAGCCTCCCCGCCGAAATTGTACGGCTGAGCGCGTCCAGCTTGTCCGGTGAGTACGAGAAGGTCACTTGATTTTTACCAGTACAAGTTTATATCGGCGCCATATGCCCGGGAACCGCCTCTCAACGATTGCGGCCCGGGCCAACTGTTTCTAGGCTACCCGAGGTTGAGCGCAAGTACTCCCCGGACCGTCGCCGATAACGTTAGCGTCCCGCCAAAAGCCCGGTTGGTTAGGTTGAGCTAATCCGCTTAATCGTTGCCCTCGATAGGGTCGTCGTCGTCGCCTTCTTCATCATCTAGCAAGGCCTTATTGGCCGCTAGAACGGAAAAAGGCCGACCTTTCGGCCGACCTTTCCGAGGCTCACCGGGCGCCAGCGCCGCGATTTTCCTGCTGTGGAACGTAAGGAATCGCACGTCTGGCGCCCTTTTTCAAGGGTAACTGCCATGATCCATGTGCAGGGCTACTACCGCATCCGGTTCCGCCGGGTTGAGCGGGTACGGCCACACTACCGCCGCAACTAGCCTAGCGGCTTCGCCGGTCGCTTCGGCGGCTTATCGTCCACTTTAGCGGGCGGGGATTGCTTCGGTGATCCCCGCTTTTCTTTTGCGGCCTCGACATTTTCGGCAACCTCGGAAGGTCGCGTGCCGATGAATCGACGTAGGGCCTCGCCAAAGTCCATATCCAATCCGAGGGGCTTTTCGTTCGGCCCTTTCATGCGATCAGATCCTTGTAACGGAGACGGCCATTGCTGCCCGCCAGCAGGGCATTAACGCGCTCGCCCTCGCCAATGTCCCGAAGGTTGAAGCGCCATGCGCTCTCGCTCACGTAGCGGTTGAGGTGCTTCGGCGAGACGAAGTGATGGATGCCGACAATCTGGCGCTTCAACAGCGACCAATAGCCTTCGATCCCGTTGGTGTGGTGACCGTCGCGGACATACTCGCCAGCGCTGTGACGCACTACGCCATGGTCGAACGTGCGGCCAAGGTGGCGGTAGCCGGCATGCTCATCGGTCGAAACCTGCGCGCCCGGTGCGACGACCGCGTGGGCGAAGCCGTCGAGGGTCGCGGTGCCGGTGCTTTCGACCACGGTCGCGACGACGTTACCGCCGCGCTCCAGAGCGCCGATGACAGCGACCTTGCCCGAGGTGCCGGGGCCGTTCTTCGGGTCGCCCTTGTGACGGTTCGAAGCCTTGCCGCCCACATACGTCTCATCGATCTCAACTTCGCCGTCGAGCGGCTTGTTGAACGACTGGGTGCGGGCAGCGTGGCGCAGACGGTGCAGCATGTGCCATGCGCTCTTCTGGGTGATACCCAGGTCACGCGCGAGCGTGGTCGAGGCGATGCCCTTCTTGTGCGACGTGATGAGCCAAATCGCCATGATCCACTTGCGCAGCTCGATCTTGGTATCTTCGAAAATCGTCCCGACCTTGATCGAGAAGCGCTTGCGGCAATCGCCGCACTTGTGGGTGCGCTTATCCGAGAAGTGATAAACCTTGGTCGAGCCGCACAGCGGGCAATACGCGCCGTCCGCCCAACGGATCGCCGTGAAATGGTCGATTGCCGTTTGTTCGTCGGGGAACGCTGCCATAAGCTGGAAGAGCGTTTCGAACTGCTGAAGCGAGGGAGCGTGTGCCATGCATTGTTACTACCCCGCTTTTATCGCTGGGTCAAGCACGTATATAGGTCCCTCCCCTGAAGGGGAGGGGCTTTAAGATATCCCACCCTCACCGGTCATCCCCGGCATAACCCGGCCGATCCACCGCCGGCGTCGGGTCCATCGGCCGCGCGTCGGACATCGGCCGCCCCGGCACGATCCGGTTGGCCCTGGCACCGTCCTCGTTTTCCAGCCGCGCATTATATTCGCGGATCCGCGCCTCGATCGCCGACTCGCGCGACGAGGAATAGGTGCTCGACGCGCTGCCATAACGCGCGGCATCGCTCGACGAAGACGCGGAAGGCGGCAATGGCGCGACATGCGAGCGGTGCCCGCCGATCCGCGAGCAGAACCCCACCAGCAAACACAACACCAGCGCCATCGTCCCCAGCGTCGATCGCCCACGCGGTCGCCGCCCCGGCGTTGGCGTCCATGGCGGCGGCATCTCGGGCGGTGGCGGCACCCAGGCCGCCGACGACCCCCCGCCCTGCGGCGTTGACGGCGCACTCCCGCCACGATTGGCCCGCCCGAAACTCCCCGGTGCCGGCGCCTCCCCGTCCCCCGCCGGCCGCCGCGCCGGCGCCGGGTGATAGGCCGGCACCGGCGCCTCCCCGCCCAGCTGCTGCACATCGGCGGTCAGCTTGTCGCGCACGTCCATCGGCGGGTCGAGCAGCAACAGCCACTGCATGATGGCCAGCGCCGCCCGCCGCTCGCGATGCTCGTTGCACAAATCGACCGCCAGCCCGCGCACGATCAGGAAGAACGCCCCGCGGTCCTCGCTCCTTGTCTCCGACGCATCGGCAAAGGCCGCCGCCACCGCGCCCGCCATCCCTATGGTCCGCTCCAGCCCGCCCGCCACAACCTCGCGCGCAAAGGCGGCATGAGAGGCCAACGCCCGCGCACAAGCCTGGCGCAACCTTTTGGCCAGCACATTGCCGATCAACGTCGGCAATTGCTGCTCCAGCGCGGCACGGTGGAACGGCACCAGCGCGAACGACGCGATCAACGCCCGCGCCAGCCGCAGCGCGATGTCATATTCGTCATGCTCGTTGGACAGCATCACCGTCAGGCTGCGCACGCTCTCGAAAATCGTGGCGGAGGCCGGGTCGTCCAGCCCGCGCGCCGCCTCATGCACCTGCACCGGCCGCCTCAGGCTCGACCAGATCTCCAGCCCCGCCGTCAGCGCGATCGCCTGGCCCTGGTCCCCGGGCCGCGCCTGAAGCGCCGCCGTCGCCGCCGCGATCTTCGCCGCCGCCGCCTCCAGCGCCGGGTCGATCCCGGCGGCATAACAGCGCATCACCTCGTCGAGGAACATCGCGGCGAACCCGCCGCCCGCGCCCGCCGAACCACCCGCAGCGCTTTGCATAGCCTTGGTCAGTGCCGCCCGCGCGGAAGTCGTCGCGGCGAACAGCGGCGCCAGCGCCTGCGCCACCGCCACCGCGCGCTCGCGCACCGCGCCGTCATAAAGGTCGTCGTCGATCGGCCGGAACCCGGCCCGCGCCCGCGCCTCGCCCAACAGGCCGAGCGTCGCGTTCGAATCCCACGCCTGCCCGTCGGTGATGACGCGCACCGCCCGCTCCACCTCGCCCGGCACCGCCACCGCCAGCGCCAGGCTCAGATTGAGCCGCGCCAGCCCGATCGTCGCATCGCGCGCCGCCGTCACCGCGGCCACATCGCCGGCCTTCAGCCCGGCCCGCACCTGCGCCAGCAACGCCGGAGACATTTCGGGCAGCCAGCCCAGCTCCTCGCCCAGCCGGTCGCGCGCCGACATCAACGCGGCCCGCGCGGCGTTCAGCTGTTCCGGGTCATGCCCGGGCTCAAAGGAAAGATCGTCGACCGCATCGCTGATCGCTTGCGCCGACGCATCCAGCCCCACGCCTAACACGGCAAAGGCGTTACCCGTCAGGCCGCTGCCGGCAAAGCAATCCGGTGCCGCCGCCGCGGCCGCGGCCTCGGGCACATCGCGCCCATCGGCCCGCCCGACCACGCGCCGCAAACGCCCGATCGCCGCCGCCTCGGCCTCGAGGTCCGGCTCGGCTGCTTCCTCGACGTCCTGCGTCGCGCGGTTTCGCCACATGAAGGTCAAGACTGCTCCCGGTGCGGCGCTGGGGTGCCGCAGGGGGAGGGGTTAGCGCGGGAACGGTTGAAAAGGGGTTACGCGGGGTGGGTGGTAATGCTCGCTGGCCGTTTGCCGACTGACGGACTTTCTGTGGATGCATGGCGAAAGCGGGCTCACCGTTCGCGCCTGGCCAGAACCGGCGTTGACAAAGCGCACGCCTTACTGTTCTAGTTGACACAGAACAGTAAGGACATGCCGATGCCGCGCACGACACCTCTTGCCATCACCATCGCGCCAGGTGACGGTCGCTCGATCGCCGGCCAGATCGTCGACGGGATTCGTCGCCGGGTGTCATCAGGCGAACTGGCGGTCGGCGCTCAGTTGCCGAGCGTGCGCGGCCTTGCCCAGCAACTCGCGGTCAATCCGAATACCGTTTCCAAAGCTTATGGCGAGTTGGTCGCGGGCGGGTGGCTGCTCTCACGGGCTGGGCTCGGACTGTACGTCGCGGCGCAGCGCGACCAGCTAAGCGCGGTGGAGCGCGACCGCCGTCTCGACGCCGCGGTAGATCGTTTCGTCAACGACGTCGTGGCGATCCGCTGCAACCCTGACGACGCCGTCGCGCGGGTCGCTGTCGCGCTCGATGCCCTGGCGCCTCGACAGTCGGCATGACAGCCGCTCTTGCTGTGGAGACCCGCGGGCTGACGCGGCTGCATGGCCGCAAGCGCGCGCTTGACGGGCTCGACCTGGCGCTGCCGCGGGGCGGCATTCACGCGGTCATCGGGTCGAACGGTGCCGGAAAATCGACCTTGTTCCGCCTTTTGCTGGGCTTCCAGAGCCCCGATGCGGGCGATTGCTTTGTCCTCGGACAGCGCTCCAACAGCCTGACACCCGCCGATCGCAAACGGATCGGCTTCGTGAACGAGGAGCATGTGCTGCCCGGATGGGCGCGGGTCGATACCGTGCTCGACGTGCAACGCAGCCACTTTGCCGACCGGTGGGACGCGCGCGCGTTCGACGCGGTGATCGCCTGTTTCGATCTGTCCGGCCGGCAGCGCGTCGGGCAGCTATCGCGCGGCGAGCGCGCCGGTTTCAACCTCGCGCTTGCGCTGGCGCAGTCGCCCGACCTCCTTATCCTCGACGAGCCGACGCTCGGGCTCGATGTGGTGGCGCGAAAGCGCCTGCTCGAGGCGCTGATCGCCACCGTCGGCGAGGAAGATCGCACGATCGTCTATTGCTCGCACCAGATCGACGAGGTCGAGCGGCTGGCCGATACGCTGGTCGTGCTCGAGCGCGGCAAGCTGGCGAGCTTTTCCGCACCCGACGCACTCTGCGATCGCATTACCCAATGGGTCGCCGATGTTCCCTTCAAGGGTCCCTATCACGACGCGGTGCCCGGCCTGCTCCAGCATCGCCAGATCGACGGCGTCCACCATTATATCGTCATCGACCAGGGCGAGGCATTCGCTGACTTCCTGCGCGCGCAGGGCGCTCACACGGTCCAGGCGATGCCGGTGCCGCTCGACCGCGCCGTCGATGCCTTTCTGACCCGCAACCATGCCGGCCCGGCACGCTGAAAGGCGCACCATGTTCGAACTCTACAAGGCAGAATGCCGGCGCTTTGCGCGATGGGCCATGGTCATCGGCGCGCTTCACCTGGCGGCGCTGCTGTTCATCGATCGGCTGTTTCCCGGCCTGCGCGACGAGGGTGAGGTCTGCGACATCCTTGGCGCGGTCTACGGCGTCTCAGGCGCGATCCTCGGTGTCTATCAGGCGGCCGCCTATGCGCGGATGAACCACTGGATCACGCTGCTGCATCGCCCGCTGGCGCCGTGGCGCATCATGCTGGCGGTGTCCGGCGCGGGTGCGACCATGGTCTGCGCCGCGATTCTGCTGCCGCTGCTGCTGTTCACGGCCAGCCAGGCGGTTCAGGTCGGACACGTCGTCGATGCGCGCCACTGGTTGCTCGCGGTCGCCGGCGCGCTGATCGCCACGATCGGGTTTCTCACCGGCAGTTGCGCCGCGCTAGCCCCGCGCCGCTACGGATGGACCGCCGTGGTGTCGGTGGCGATCCTGACGGCAGGCAATAGCGCCGTGGGTGCCGGCGCCTTGCTGTGCCAGGCGGCGATCGTCGTCATTCTCTTTTTCCTGCTGGCCGGCGCGTTCAGGCCCGATCGCGCGCGCGCCCCGACCAACCCCGCACTGCTCGCGCTGACCGCCGGCGTGGCCGCGCTCAGCGTCTATTTCCTGCTGCTGATCGGCGGCGGCTTCCTCTATCAGATGAGCCTCGTCGCCATCGGCCGTAACGCGCTGGTCAACATGCCGCCGCCGGGCGGCCTGGTGGAGGCGTCGCGCGCCGACGGCGACGACCTGATCGCCGCCGCGCTCCGCGCCGCCCACACGCCGCAGGCCGACGCCGTTCGCGCGCGCCTGCCCGGCGTTGACGTGGCCAGGATACCCGTGGCGATGGAGGCGTTGCCGGCCTGGGGCGAGCTGACGAACAGCGGGCCGATCACCTTCGCCGATTCCTCGCGTCGCATCGAATGGACCTTCAGCCACGACGCGCGGGCCTTCCGCGGCATCCGCCAGAAGGACCTGCAGCCGGCGGGTGAATTGCGCCCCGCGGAGGCGTTCGAGGCGCCGCCGCTGCGCGTGGGAGACATGATGATGGCGGGCGGCAGCCTGTATGTGCTCGACGCGTCGCGTGGCACGCTCGAGCGCCGTGTGCGGCTCCCCGAAGGCGAGCTGATCGTGGCGCGACCGAAGTCGGTCGGGCCGACCGTCGCGATCCTCGGCAACAGGGCGCTGCACCTGTTCGACAAGACCATGCTCGACGGCGCCGCGCCGCGCGCTGTCGCGGTGCCGCTGCCGGGGGCGATCGGCGATCTCAGGCGGCTCGACCTTGCCCATCTGCCCGACGTCACGATCGTCTCCTTCTTCTTCGGTCGCGACAGCATCGAAGGGCCGGCGGCGGCGTGGCAATCCGTCGTGTCGGTCACGCCCGACGGCGCGGTGCGCACCCTCGCCCGGCGCTCGTTCGATCCGGAATTCTCCGACGCGCTGCGCTACCGCGCCTATTGGCTGTCGCCCGCCATCCATGTCGTCGCTGACGCCGCCGGCAAGGTTGGCGGCACCGCCGGCCCGATTCAGCAACGCGCGCCGGTGCAGGTCCCACGGCGCGTCTGGATCGCGGCCATCCTGCTCTCGATCCTTGCCGCGCTCTGCGCCGCGTTGCTCGCGCGGCGGCGGCGACTGTCGACGACTGCGGCGGCGGCATGGTCGCTTGCGACGCTCGCCCTCGGCCTGCCGATGCTCATCTCCTTCTGGCTGACCGGCAAGCGCCGCCCTTGACCCGTCGGAATATTACTGTACTAATACACACAGTACATAAGCGACAAAGTGTCGCCACGACCACGGCGGTGACAGGGGGCTGAGTCGCGATTTCCCGCGATGGCTCGCCTGTGACCATGCCGATCGAGCGTGATCGCAGGGATATCATCATGACAATTGCCAAGCTTCTCGCCGGCGCCTCGTCGCTGGCCATCGCGCTCCAGGCGCCGCCCGCCACGGCGCAGGACGCCTCCCCCGCGCCGGCGCAACAGCCCGCGCGCCCCCCGGCCACCCATCCGCCCGCCCCCCGGCGCCCGGGCGACGTTGTCGTGACCGGCGCACGCTCCGACGTGATCGCCTCGCCGGACCGCACCAGTTTCAGCGTCGCCAACGATCTGCAGGTGCAGAACGGCACGCTCGCCGATGCGTTGCGCGCGGTGCCCGGCGTCGAGGTCGATCTGGAGGGGCGGGTGAGCCTGCGCGGCGATCCCGGGGTCACCATCCTGGTCGACGGCCGCCCTTCCGCGATGCTGCGCGGCGATTCGCGCGGCGACGCGCTGACATCGATGCCGGCAGGGCAGATCGACCGCGTCGAGGTCATCACCAACCCTTCCGCGGCGATGAGCCCGGAAGGGTCGGGCGGCGTCATCAACCTGGTGACCAAGCGCGTCCGCCAGAATGCCCGCTTCGCGACGGTCCGCCTGACGCTCGGCGGCGAGGGGCGCGGCGGCATCAACGTCAGCGGCGCGCTCTCGAAAAAGAAACTTACCCTGACCGGCGATGCGGGTTACCGCCGCTTCACCGGCGACGCCGATGGCGGGCTCGATCGCGTGCGCATCGATCCGCTCACCGGCGCGAACACCGTCACCACCCAGCAGACCCGCCTCTACGCCCTCACCTCGGCCCGCACCGCCCGCATCGCCGCGGAATACAGCCTCAGCACCACCAGCAAGCTGTCGGCCGAGCTGAGCTACCGCGCCGCCGATCAGGACGTCGACCGCATCGATAGCTCCGTCAGCCAACTCCCCTCCGCCACCTTCGACCGCTCTGCCCAGGTCGCCATGGCGATGCGCAGCATCGGCGGGCGCACCTCATGGCACCGCACGCTGCCCGGCCGCGGCCACGAGCTCACCGTCGATCTGCAGGTCGAGCAGTTGCGCCAGCGCCGCATCGTCGACGGGGTGACAGGTTTCGCCGCCTTCCCGTCGGTCGTCGAGCGCATCTCCAACGCGGTCGATCGCACCAGCATCGACACCAAGCTCGATTACAAGCGGCCGATCGGCAAGCACGGCTCGCTCAATCTCGGTTATGAGGGCGACTTCGACACCGCCCGCTTCGATTTCGCCGGCGTCCGCGGCGCCACCCCCGGCGCACTGCTGCCCGTCACCGGCCTCACCAACGCGCTCGATTTCGGCCAGGCGGTGCACGCCTTCTACGCCACATATCAGGTCGATCCCGGCAAGTTCGACGCCCAGATCGGGCTGCGCGCCGAGCAGGTGGAACTCGACATCGATCAGCGCACCGACGGCATCTCCATCGATCGCGACTATTTCCGGCTCTATCCGACCGCGCATATCGGATACGAGCTGGGCACCGCCGAGCAACTGCGCGCCAGCTACAGCCGCCGCATCCAGCGGCCCTCGGCGCAGGACCTCAACCCCTATACCGTCTATCTTGATCCGCTTAACCTGCGCCGCGGCAACCCGTTCCTGCGGCCGGAGGTCACCGATTCCTTCGAGCTTTCGTGGCAACGCCGAAAGGGTGCGAGCTTCTATTCGCTCACCGGCTTCTATCGCCGCTCGCGCGACGGCGTGAGCGACATCGTGCAGGACCAGGGCGGCGGCGTGTTCCTCAGCACCCGCGCCAACCTCGCCACCGGCGAGCGCCTCGGCATCGAACTGGTCGCCAATGGCCGGCTGACCAAAAAGCTGACTTATAACGCCTCAGGCGGCTTCCTGTGGAACGCGATCGATCCGCGTCAGCCGGGCGTTGCCGCGCGACACTCGGGCAGCACTGGCACCATCCGCGCGAGCCTCACCTGGCAGCCGAACGCGAAGGACTTTTTCCAACTCAGCGGCAACTATGCCGGCCGGCAGCTGATCGCACAGGGCTATCGCGCTGCGGGCGGCGTGCTCAACGCCGGCTATCGCCGCAAGCTCAGCGAACGCGTCAGCCTGACGCTGACCGGCCAGAATATCCTGGATAGCGCGCGCCAGCTGACCATTATCGATACGCCCTTGCTGCGCGATCGCATCCGCCAGTCCGGCACGGGGCGGATGCTGCTGCTCGGCCTGACCTGGAACCTCGGCAGCCAGTCGGGCCGCCGCCATCCGGAACCCGCTTTCGAGTTCGACCAGGGAGGTGTCGCCCCGACGGGGTGACGAGCGGGGGCCTCAAGGGGAAACGACTATGATCAGGAAGCGGACGTGCCTGATCGCCGGTATGGGGGCGCCTCAAAGACACAGCATGTGCGAAGCTTTGCTGCCGATGGAACACAAAAACAGGGCCGCACTCCCGCACGGCCCCGTTCCTCATTCACTCAGGCGTAACCGCCCGGCTCAACGGCGATAATAGCCGTCGCCGCGATAGTCGTCGCGCCGGTCGTGCCCGCGACAGTGGTAGCGATCCCGATCGTGGCGATCATTGTCATAGCCCCAGCCGCGCCGTTCGTGGTGGCGGTGACGGTGGCACCTGGGCTATGCCGTCACCCATAGCATTTCGATCTCGAAATAAGCCCCGCGCTTCGCTGTGCTTTTTCGGATGTGGGAGGGACCATGACCCGTCATATCGCCACCATCGCCACGCTGTTGCTCGTGTTCATCGCGGTTCCGGCCAGCTCGGCCTCGGCGCCCGCCGCGCTGTTGCCGTTGAGCGATGCCGACACCAGCCGCATCGGCGAATCCGGCTGCAATTTCAGCTTCGATATCGGGCGCAAGACCTATGTCTTCGCAATCAACCATACCCTCATGGTGCGCACGTCTGCGGGCCTGAGCCTGTGCAAGCTGCCCGTGACGCAGTTCGACAAGTTCAGCGAAGCCAGCGGCAGCGTAACCTGCGGCGGGCGCAAGCTCAGCCTGCGTCGCACGGGCAAAGGCACATCGAGCGAGGAAGCGGACAGCGCCAGCTTCCCCGCGACGTTGACCGTCGCGGCGGGCGCCGGCGCCCCTAAGCTGTTACGCGGTATGGCCGGCACGGCCTGCTGATGCGTTCTGCCGGAAGGAAATGCGCTGTGTTTCGGTGAGGCTTGCGGCAATCCCGCGACAACGCATCGCGTCGCTGAAATAGCGAAACGGGGCCGCACTCGCGCGCCGCCCCGTTCCTCATTCACTCAGGCGTAACCGCCCGGCTCAACGGCGATAATAGCCGTCGTTGCGATACTCGTCGCGCTGATCATACCGGCGATCATTGTCGCGATACCGGTCGTGGCGATCATTGTCATAGCCCCAGCCACGATGCTGGTTGTGGTGGCGGTGATGGCGGCGCCATTCGCGCTCGCGGCGGCTCTCGCCGCGGTCGCGATACTGATAGCCCTGGTTATAGCCCGAGCCATAGCCGTAACCGTCATAACGGCTCTGCGCCGAGGCGGGCGCGGCGGCCAGGCCGGCCATGGCGACGCCGGCAAGGGCGGCGGCGGTCAGAAACTTCTTCATCATCGATCATCTCCCGATGGGGTCACTTGGTGATACTCTTCTGGGCCTTCCGCCGTGCATCGGGTCTGAACGCGTCGTTATCGCGCGTTCATCGCGTCCTGGTCGGATGTGCCCCCACGCAGCCATCCCGCCGGCCCCGGCAAAGTGATCGTCCGCCCGCCTCGCCCGCGATCGACGCCCGCTCAAGCCAGCGGCGCACCGGCCTCCACCTTCAGCCGCATCTCGCGCAAACGCGTCGTCATCGCGTCCAGGTCGGGCGGATGCCCGGCATTGTCGGAGAGATGAGACATCGCCGTGAACGCCGCGATCATATACTGTGCGTCCACCTCCCCGCGCGCCTGCCGGTCCTTGATCGCGGCGGTCGTCCGCGCATGCTCCTGCTGGAACGCCTCCCTTATGGCCTCGGACCGCAGACTGTTCGCCTCGGATTCCCGTCGGCGTTCCTGCGCCCGCGCGATCACCGCGCGCGTCGCGGCGATCCGGTCCAGATATCGGCGCGATGACCGGTACCCCACCGGCACACCGCCAAGCACGGCCACCGCGCCCAGCGCCTCGACCCAGCCGCTCCCGTGCCAGCCCCAGCGCGCGATCCGCTGCGCGAGGATCGCAGCGCCTGCTATCCAGAACAGGCTCCACATAGCGGCATGCCACAGCAGAAACGACGCCCCGCCCATCGCCGCCCGCTTTCGCGTGGCGACGACACCCAGGGTGAACAACATCGACGCCGTGCCCAGCACATGGAAGGCGGTGATGACCATCACCGGGGCGTTGATGCCGCCATCTTTGGCGAGATGACGCGCCAGCGGGAACAATGCGGCCCCCAACACCATCCAGACGACCAGCATCACGCCGGAAATCACATTCGCGCGCCGGACGATCGCCTTGACGTCCCGTACCGGCGGCACCGCGCCGGGCTTGCCGGTCACGGGCGCGCCTCGGGCCTGGTCGACAAACTGGTCAGCCATCAAACTCTCCGCCTCTTGCATGGCGGCATAGCCCGGTCGGGTTAATCCTTCTTGCCGACGCTTATCCCGGCATAGGTCGCGCCGCCGCCCGAGTCCGGCCGGGTGGTGAGCTGGAAGACGACGCCCACCTCCGCCGCATTAGGCCCGTAGAATTGCCCATTGGCCACGCCAGAATAGGTGCCGTTAGTGGCCGACAGGCCGAAGGCACTGCCGAAGCATCCGGGGCACGTAAGGCCCGGCTGCGAATTGTCGTACACGAACGTGCCGAGACTGGTCGTCGTGCCGCTCGCCGTATAGGTCGCGTTCAGCGCCATCGACAGGCTCGCCCGGCCCGCGCCGAAATCGACGTTCAGCTTGCTCGTGCCGGTCAGCTGCGCGTCGGCGGTGGCGGTGTCGGTGCTGCCATGGCCATAGACGACACCCGAATAGCTCGCCGTGCCGGTCTTCGGCACCTGGAAGCTGGGTGTCGCGCCGCCGAACATGACGAAATAATTGGCCGTCGTGTTGCGCCCGTCCATCACGCCGGTCTTGGTGATGTCGGCAAAGCTCATATAGGTCAGCGCGACCTTCGGATTGCCCGCGCCGGGCCGGAAGATGCGCGCGTCGTAACTGGCGGTGTGGTACACGTCGAACGTCGCGTCGCTGCGCGCCGCATCCCGATCGGCCGCGACGATATCCTGCGATAGCGCCGTCGGCGAGTTGCCGATGCCGTCTATCGGCACGTTGCGGAATTTGTACGATTTGGCGTTCGGGTCGTACGTCACCTCCACCTTGTTATCGGCAAAGCCCGTCGAGACCGGCGGACTGAGATCGCGCAGCACCCATTGCATGTCCTGCCCGGTCAGCACCGTCGTGCTCGTTAGCCCCGGTATGCCGGTCTGCGATGCGCTCGCATCGGTGCCGCGCTTGCCGTAAAAGGCGCCCGTCGCCACGCTGCCATTGGCGGCGCTGGCCTGGAAGGCGGCGCCCACCTCTTCCGCCGCCGGGCCATAGAATTGCCCATTGGCGTTGCCGTTATACACCGTCGTCCCGTTCATCGTGAAACTGCTGGTGAATGCGTTCGAAATGCTCGAAATCGTGCCGCTGCCGGTCCAGTTGCCGCTGTCGATGACGGCGCCGCCGCCACTGCCCAGGTTAAGGGAAGGGGTCTGCGGTTCGGTGGTATAGTTGCCGATCGTCGATATCGTGCCGCTCGCGAAATTCGCCGTCAGGCTGCCATAACCCGTCAGCGTCTGCATCTTCGTGCCAGGTGCTGCGACGCCGCCATGCATGTACAGGTCGAACGAGGCCGATCCGGTGCGTGGCACCGCGCTGGCCGCCGTCTCATAACCGTAGACGAAGGCGTCGAACCGCCCCGTCGTCGTGCCCTGCTCCAGTTCCAGCCCGCCCTTCACATAGGTCGTCGTCTCACCGAAGCTCTCGAACGACAGGGGCGTGCGCGTCGGCAGTGGCGCGGTGATCCGTCCGTCGCTGTTGTAGACGATCGGGTTGAATCCGAAATCGGGGTAATAAATCGCGACGACGCCAGCGGCCGAAGTGGCGCTGGTCACCTTGCCCGTCGCGTCGAGCTGCGTCTGCGCCGATTGCGACACGGGCCGAAAGAAGGTCGGGCCGCTGCCTTCGTGGAACCCGGTCTGTCCGTTGAGCGCGGTGGTGCCGCGCGCGCCATAGATCGCGCCGACCGACGGGTCTCTTCCCGGGCTGGTCGAAAAGGATGCCCCGACTTCTTCCGCATTGGGCCCGAACAGCGCGCCATGGATCTCGCCGCTGCTGCCGTCGAACAGCGTGATCACGCCGTTAAAGGCGTTGCTGCTCGATGAGATCAGCGCATAGGCCTTCCAGTTGAGGAAATCCTGCACGAAACCGTTCGAGACATTGGTCTGCCTGAAGAAACCGTTGGCGCCAATCGCGCCGGTCTTCAGGTCGACGTTCAACACGCCGGTGCCGGCCATCGACCAGATCTCCGTGCTCAGCGCACGCGTGCCGATCAGCTTCACGTCGAAACTCGCCAGGCCTGTCCGCGGCAGCGATCCGTCGGGTGTCTGCACGCCATAGGCAAAGGCGTCGAAATGGCCGTCGGTGCTGGCCGCGCCATTGACCTGGCGTTGCCAGAAGCCGGCACCGACATAGCGCGTCGATCCGCTCGCCGTGCTGTTGGTTACCAGGGTGAGGAACTCGGTCGTGTTCCCCGAGGCGAATTTATAGGTCGTGATCGCCGCATTGCTCTGGCTCGGGTCGATCGATCCCGGTCCGAAGGTGCGCGTCGCCGATCCGTCCGACACCGTATAGGATTGGCTCGCTGCATTGTAGGAAAAGCTGACCGTCGCCGCGCCCGACGCGGTGGCGATGGTCGCCCCGCTGGTGGGCACGCTGATCGATCCGAACGAGGCGACGTTGCGGAAATTCTCGCTGACGATCGGCGCGACCAGGCTGGTGTTGGTCGGCGTCGGTGTGGGCGTCGGTGTAGGAGTCGGAGTTGGACTTGGCGTCGGGCTGGGGCTCGGCGAGGGTGAGGGAGAAGACGTCGGTGCCGGCGTCGGCGCCGGCGTGCTGTTGACGCCGGAGCTGCCGCCGCATCCAGACAGTACCGCGCCCGTGACGAGGGCGATCACGCCCAGCGCGGTGCCGCGCACCACATCCTTGTTCAGCTTCATCTCAATCCCCCCGGTTTCAGAACGCCGCGGACACCCCAAGCTCCACGGAGATTCTCTTGTAATCGTATAACTCTACGCTCGATATGTTACGTTCCCAACGCACTCTTGCCAAGGGCGCCAGCGAAGCGACCTGAAAGGTTCTGAAGGTCGCCGACAGGCTCGCGGTGAAGCGATCGTCGCGCCGGCGCTCGGGATAGAGGAACAGCCGGGCATCGGCTTCGAGATGGCTGTAGCCGATCGACGCCACTGCGGTCGTCCGCCCCATCTCGCGAAACACATAGGCATTAATGCCGCCACTCGCCGTCGCATAGCCGGGGTCACGCGCCGCCTCCCGGTCGCCGGAAAGCTGCACGCCACCGCCGAACCGCGCCGAAAAGCTGCGATCGACGCCCACCGCCAGCGCATAGCTCTTGCCGTCCTGCAGGTCGTTCAGCCGGTTGTCGATCGACGCGAAGGATCCGTCGACCCGCAACTGCCCGCGCTTGCCCAGCACATGCTGCCAGTCGATCGTCCCGCCGAGCGACAGGCTGTAGGGATGGAGGCCATACCAGCGCCAGCCGGGCCCCACCGCCAGGCTGATGCGGTCGCGGCCCAGCGTTACGTCCGGGCCGGCCTGCAGCGAGCCTGCGATGTCGTCGAACTGCGACGCCCGGTAGAGATCGGCACTGCCCGAGGCGCGCACCAGCACACTCAGCTTTGGGTCGATCGTGCCGCGCCAATAGGTCTGGCCGCGCAGCGACAGCCCGACACCCGATTGCGCCCGCGCATTATTGTCCAGCGTCAGGTCGCCGATCACGGTGCCCAGTGTGTCCGATCTGGTGGCGCGGTTGATGTTGCTGTCGGGGGCGATCGCCACTTCGACGCTCGCGCCGAAGCGCTTTCGAGCGTTCAGCGCATTGGCGTAGAAGCGCACCAGGCGTCCAACATCGTTCGGCAGCCCGCTCGCCTGCGCCGCGCGCAATTCCTTGCCCGCCGCGCCGAGATTGCCGAGCGCCGCGTCCATCCGCGCCAGTTCCAGCCGCACCCGCGCGGCGCGCGGCTTTTCGTCGAGGATGCGGCGAAACTCGATCGCCGCCTCGCGGAACTTGTGTTCGCGATCGGCCAGCATCAGGCCCAGCCGAAACCGCGCCTCGTTGCGCAGCTCGATATCGGGGTCGGCCGACAGCGC
>Ga0307510_10003096_pt1 | contig 19234 bp, 10 predicted proteins | sample 12_EM_MG_FD_207224 | JGI IMG/M metagenome (GOLD analysis project Ga0307510, IMG submission 207224) | Populus trichocarpa ectomycorrhiza microbial communities from riparian zone in the Pacific Northwest, United States - 12_EM | ecosystem: Host-associated > Plants > Roots > Unclassified | place...
GTCTTGTCGGCATAATGGATGAGTTGAGGGAGAAATGTCCCTGGGATAAGAAACAGACTGTCGGGACATTGAGGCCGTTGACCATTGAAGAGACCTATGAGCTGGCGGATGCGATAACCAGTGGGGATTGGCAGGGTATTAAAGAAGAGCTGGGGGATCTGTTGCTGCATATCGTGTTTTACGCGCGGATAGGTTCCGAGCAGGGGCAGTTCACCCTCGATGAGGTGATCAACGGCATTTGTGAGAAGCTGATCAGCCGGCATCCGCATATTTATGGGACTACCGCTGGTGTCGAAGGGTTGGTGGAAGTGAAGAATGAGGAGGATGTGAAGCGGAACTGGGAGCAGTTAAAGCTCAAGGAAGGCAAAAAGTCGGTCCTTGGGGGTGTGCCGGTTTCGCTGCCTGCTACTATAAAGGCGACCCGGTTACAGGAAAAGGCCGGGAAGGTCGGTTTTGAGTGGGATGAGACCAGCCAGGTCTGGGATAAGGTAAAAGAGGAGATGGAAGAGCTCCAGGAGGCAGTGGCTTTGCAGGATAAGGACAAGATAGAGGAGGAGTTTGGCGATCTTTCCTTCTCGCTGATCAATTACGCACGGTTTTTGCAGATTGACGCCGAGAATTCCCTTGAGCGGACGAATAGAAAGTTCATAGCCCGGTTTACCGGTATGGAGGAGATGGCTCGTTTGAAGGGGCGGAACCTGGCGGATATGACGCTGGTGGAGATGGATGAGTTGTGGAATGAGATAAAAAAGCTAAACAAAAAAGATTGAAGTCTTTTTTTATTGATATTTTCAGAAGGAATATTTACCTGCTCCTGGTTGCCGTTGTGCTATTCCTCAGCGGCTATTTTCTAAATCTTTATTTTAATAGCGATGCTTCTGTCGTTGTTCAGCGTAATTCCATCCAGTCCTTTTTGCAGGAGAGGGAGAAGGATTTTGAAAAGCTGACGAAGGATTCGGCATTGGTGAATCGTCTGTCGGGAAGGCTTTATACTCACCAGGAGCTGATGAAGGTCGTCGAGAAGAAATATGGCATTTTCCTTTATGAGACGGATTCGACGGGCAGCCCGACCTTTCTGAGGTTCTGGAACGATCAGCGTTCGCTGCCCACCCCGGCCTTATTGAATTCCCCGGACGGGTCGAGCTTTGTGAATATGAGCAATGGGCAGTATGAGTTCCGACGCAGGACTCTGACCGATGAGGATGGGAGACCGTTGGTGGCCATTGCTCTTATCCCGATCCGCTGGCAGTATTATATTGCCACTTCCAATCTGTTCCCAGAATTTGTCGACAATTCTTCGGCGGAGGTACGGGTGGATATAGTATCGAGTCCTACGGAATTCCCTGTTGTCAATGCAGAGGGGAATACCTTGTTTTATCTTCACAAGAAGCCCAATTATCACGCCTCTGCGCATAACTGGCAGATCCCGCTGGCCATCCTGCTGGGTTTGCTGCTGATCCTGATCATCATCCACAATATTGCGCATACGATCCGGGAAAGATGGGGGGCTGTCTGGGGGATCGGTTTTCTGATCACGATCATTTTGTTGTTGCGGATAGCGGTGTATGCTTCACCGGATATGCTGAATCTGCGGCAGTTTGAGCTGTTCGACCCGACCATTTACAGCAGCAGCATAATCCTGAGCTCGCTGGGAGATCTTGTGATCAATGCCTTTTTATTTTTCTGGATCATCCTTTTTATCCGGCGGGAGCTGAGTGAATATACCATTCCCGAGTCTATCCAGCCGTGGAAGAACTGGGTCTGGATCATATTAGGGCTGGCTCTGATGGTCATAACGACGTTTGAGTTCGCGAATATCGTTCAGTCGCTGGTGACGGATGCGAAGATATCGTTCAACGTCACGAACTTCTTCAGTCTGCTGACCAATTATAGTTTTATCGGCTTTTTGGCGTTGGCGGCGCTGGCGCTGGGTTATTTCTTTCTTTCCCAGGTCTTGTTCCAGCTGATCGGCTACCTGATCCGGTCCCTGTCCATCGTATTGTATATTATCATTGCCACGATAGGTCTGCTGCTGCTGACCTTTATCCATAATACGGATACGGTAGAGCTGGATATCTTTGTGTTGTTGTGGCTGCTGGCCTATGTCTGGCTGATGCAGCGGAGGATATTCTTTGACCTTCGGTTCCGACTAAATGTATCGGAAGTGCTTTTCTGGCTGTTTATCTTTTCGACTTCGATATCTGCCATCATTCTTTTTGAGAACCGGAAGATAGAGGAAGAGACCCGGCGTACCATGGCGGAAAAACTGGCGGAGCAGGCCGACCCGATGAGCGAGAAGATGGTGAGTATCGGCTTTGGGTATATCGACAATGATTTTTTGTCCCTGAATTTTGCGCGTTTTAAAGATTCGGTTTCCAACCTTTCCATCAAGGATAGTATGATCAACCGGAATTTCAGCGCTTACCAGAATACGTTCGATACCTATATCTACACTTTCGATGGGGAGGAAAGACCTCTCTTTAACCAGCGGCCTATCTCCTATGACACCCTGAATACGATATTTACGCAGCAGGGTAAGAATACGAGTATTACCGATCTGAAGTATTTTGAGCAGTCCTTTGACAAGTATACCTATATCTACCGGAAGTTCCTGCGTAATGATACGACGGGGAGGATGGCGGGGTATATGTTCATTTTATCGGAGCCAAAGAGTTATAAGGGTAATGATGCTCTTGTGCCTGAGCTTTTCCGTCAGAAGAGCGAGAGCTTACCGGAATATTACGCCATTTATAACAAGCGGGAGCTGACGTCGGATAACAGTGATTATCCTTTTTCGACTCATCTGACGGATGAGCAGATCCCAAGGGCTGACTTTGTACATGTGCGGAAGGACGCCTATGACGAGCTTTGGCACCGGATCTCGGATGACAGCTATGTGGTTGTCGTGAAGCGGGATAATTCGTATATAGAGGACATCACGTTGTTTGCCTACCTGTTCAGCGCCTTTCTGATCCTGGTCGCTTTGTTCAGGGGGGCGGCCCTGCTGATCTGGTCGCGTCTGCACTGGAGTCAGCTGAAGACGTACTGGCAGATGAATATCCGGTCGCAGATCCATACGACGATAATCTTCATCAGTCTTTTTTCGTTTGTGGTCATTGGGGTGGCGACGATCTGGTTCTTTATCAACCGGTATAACCGCAATAACCAGGATCGGCTTAGCCGAGCTATGCAGGTGATGGTGAGCGAGGTGCAGAACAAGCTGTCCGAGTCGGGTGGATATGGGGAGGCGGGGAAATTATATTATCGGGGGTCGCGGGGCGATCTGCAGACCCTGATCGAGCAGATAGCCGAGGTGCATAGTACGGATGTCAATATCTATGACCTGGATGGGAACCTGCAGGTATCTTCCCATTTATTCGTTTATGCCAAGGGGATACTCAGCAAGAAGATGCATCCGCTTGCCTATTATAACCTGCATCAGCTGAATACGATCCAGTTTAACCAAACAGAGCAGATCGGGGGGGTGCCATATGTGAGTGTCTATCGTCCCCTGCGGGACGATAACGGGAATGTCTATGCTTATCTGAATATCCCTTCGTTTACGACGCAGGATGAGCTGAAGGAAGAGATCTCGAACTTTTTGGTGACGATCATCAACCTGAATGCTTTTATCTTCCTGATAGCGGGGACTATCGCGTTGGTGTTGACGAACCGGATAACGTCTTCTTTCTTACTGATCTCGAAGAAGATGCAGGAGATCAATCTGGGGAAGACCAATGAGGAGATCGCCTGGAAGCGGAATGACGAGATCGGCGGGCTTGTAAAGGAGTACAATAAGATGGTGAATAAGCTGGAGGAGAGTGCGGCGGCGCTGGCGAAGAGTGAGAGGGAGGGGGCCTGGCGAGAGATGGCGCGGCAGGTGGCGCATGAGATCAAGAATCCTTTGACGCCGATGAAGCTGAGCATACAGTATCTGCAAAAGGCGATCGATAATAATTCTTCGAATGTAAAGGAGATGGCTTCGAGTGTGGCCAAGACGTTGGTGGAGCAGATCGATCACTTGTCGAAGATCGCTTCTGACTTCTCGCAGTTTGCGAACATCGGGAATCCGAAGAAGGAGGTGTTTGATCTGCATGAGATGCTATATTCTTTGGTCTCTTTGTATGAGACGACGGAGAACTTATTATTTAAATGGGTGCCGGTGCGGCAGCGGATAATGGTCTATGCGGATAAGACGCAGCTGAACCGGCTATTTACGAATCTGTTGCAGAATGCGTTGGAGGCTTGTGTGGCGAAGAGTAGTCGGGTTATCAGTGTGAGTGAGGAGATAAAGACGGATTCCATTGTTATAAAGGTTACGGATAATGGGGAGGGGATACCGATGGAGATGAGGACGAAGATCTTTATCCCGAATTTTACTACGAAGAGTTCCGGGACGGGGTTGGGGTTGGCGATGAGTAAGACGATTGTGGAGCAAGCGAAGGGGAAGATTTGGTTTGAGACGGTCGAGAATGAAGGGACAACCTTTTTTGTGGAACTGCCGATATTGCGAGCTACTTAGGTCGGCCCTTCGGTCTCGACAAAGTCACTGGCCCTGTTGGACACGGGGTGGGGGCTATAAATTAATCTCAAACTCTTTTACCGCCGGGGGAAGGCATTCGTGATCATTACAGACCATGAAGCGGACCTTTCCTTTCACCGTTGTTTTTACCGGGTGTTTTAATACGAGCTTTTGCACGAAGTCCACCCGTTTGGAGTACTGCATCACGTTGACTCCGAACAGGGGTTCGAAATGCTTGTTCAGCTTACCTTCTTCTCTGACAACCCCCTGCATGGAAAGCAGAGGGTTGTTGGAAAAGGAGATCTCTGTCGGCGCCGGGCCGCCCGATGGGGTTTCCTGGGAATAGGTGTGCCAGCCGTCGCCCAGCGTAGCGATGAGGTGAAGTTCGTAGGTGCCGTCGTCCAATTTGACTGCCGAGAACGACCATTTTACTGCATCTTCTGTTTGAGGGAATGGAGCAATCCGCGCTGCTGAGGTCACCTGTGTCGATGGAGCAACCCGCGCTGCCGTTGAGGTCCAGAGGAGCAAGGCCAAAATACAAATGTGTCTCATAGTTATGCTTTTTTAGGGAGCATCGATTCGATCATGAGCTCGAGCATCCGCTGCGCTTTCGGGTTTTGGATCATGAAATTGGAAAAGATGATGCGGCCGTCTTTGTCGATCAAAAAGTTGGTGGGCTCACCTCTTACGTTGTAGGCTTTTTCCGCCCACCGGTCGTTGTCCCGCAGCGGGGTGAAGGTGTAGCCGCTGGAGCGCATGAAGGGCAACACATAGGGGTCCTGGCTGAGCACCACGTTGATACCTACGTAGGCGATGTCTTTCGCTTTGAATTTGTTCAACACCGTCTGGAAGTGGGGGAACTCGCCGCGGCAGGGGCCGCAGCCGGGGAACCAAAAGGTCAACAGCACCACCTTCCCGCGATAGTCTTTTAGCGAAACCGAGTCTCCGGTCTTGTAGGCGTATAGTTTGAATACAGGAGCGTCTTTGGCGGCGGTTGCCCGTTCGCGTTGTACACCGGCGTCCATCCATGCCTCGTCCTTACCCAGCTTGTGCACGTATTTCAGCATCATCGTCCGGGTCAGGTCGGACGGTTCTTTTGCATAGAATACCAGCAGCGTATCGAAGGCGGCCTGTGTGTTGCCGGCTGCATCTGCTGCTTTCGCTTTTAGCAGGTTGACCGTTTCTTTTGCATCCGACCATTTATTGGGATTTACGTCGGCCATGGCCGATAACGCATCTGCGGGCCGATGTTCGCCGAGGGCTTTGCTGGCTGCGACCATGTGTTCTGCTATGCGGATGTTACTTTCCCATTGTTTTTTTTCGTATTCGTCGTCCTCCTTTGCTATCGCTGCCATCTCGTGGGCCAGCGCCAGGGCCTGATCAGGTGATTTGGTCAGCAGCAGGTCGAAATAATTGAGCATCGCGGAAGCCGACCAACTGAACCGGGTAGGGGGAAATTTTTCTTTCAGCTGCCGGTAGACGGCGGCTTTTTCTCCCTCATCGTTGCTGCGGTAAGCCAGCCAGTACAGCATCTGGGCGCCGCGGTCGCTGTCGGGGAAATTTTTTGCGACGTCCTGGCTAAGCTTCCGGTATTTGGCAGGATCGGTCCGTTCCATCGCGAAGGCATAAGATGAGGCGTAGTCGGGGTTGGCGGGATCGGCCTCCATGGCTTTTTTTATGTAGGCGTCGGAAGCATCGAACTGGCCCCAGCGTTCGGCGTCGATCGCCAGGTCAGCATAGGCTTCAGCCATCTTTGGGTTGAGTGTCACGGCCTTGAGCAGATAGGGTTTGGCCTCGGGGCTTTCGGCGTTGGCAAAGGCATGGCCGATGGCAAACGTTACGGCCGCAGAGTTGGGAAAGCGTTGGATCCAGGTGTCATATTGAAGCTTCAGCAGGCCCAGCACTGAATCCATGTTGGAGAAGTTGAGGTTCGGGATGCTCTTTCGGAAGGTCTTGATATAGAGATCGTGCAGAGCCGCGCTGTCGGGGTGTGCTTCTACTGCGGCGCGTAGCTCTTCGAGAGAGGGTTGACCAGCGGATTTTGTTGTTGTGGAGGAGGCCGGGGCTGCCGGGTCGCCCAGCACTTCCGCCAGCTTTTTCTCCAGCATTGTCCCGCGGAGGTCGCGTGCGATGATGACCCCGTTGGGGTCTACCAGGAAATTGGAGGGGATAGCCTGTATGCCGTATTGCTGAGCTGCTGCATTCCGCCAGCCTTTCAGGTCCGCCACCTGCATCCAGGGCATGCCGTCCTTTGTCACCGCCTCCTTCCACCTGGCGTCGTTGTCGTCGAGCGAAACGCCCAATATTTCAAAATCCCGGCTTTTGAAACGGTTGTAAGCCTTTAGCACATTCGGGTTCTCTGCCCGGCAGGGGCCGCACCAACTGGCCCAGAAATCCAACAGGACATAGCGGCCCTTGTTGAAGGCCGAGAACTCTACCGGCCGGCCTTCCATATCGTTTTGAGTGAAGTCCATCACCTTTTGCCCTACGCTGGTCCGTCTCATGAGATCCAGCCGGCCGGCCATGGCCTTCCCAAGCGGGGTCCCCTGAAGGGATTGGTCCAGTCCGCTGTACAGGTCGTTCAGCCTGAGATAATCTCCCGTATAGGACATACTCACGATCTCGCCAAGACTTACCGGGCTATGCTGGTGGGATCGGATAAAGGCATCCATCTTTCCTTTCTTCAGGACATTCAGCGAATCGATGCGGCTTTCCAGGATCGCCTGCTGTGCAGAGTCCTTATTCTTATGGGCGGTGCTATATTGGCCATACAAGTTATCGATCTGCCCGTTGAGATCTTTTAGTGAAGCTTGCAGGCTATCATAGGTCCGCTGGGAACCGGAGCCGGCTACCTGCAGATCGTCTAATGAGTCGATGTGGCCGCTGACGTGAATGCTGGCATTCTCCAGGAAGAAACGTGCGGCCTTCTCTTTGGTGGCCAGGTAGACCAGGATGGGTTGCTCGACCTTGCCGGTGATGCGGAACCTTCCGTCCTTTACGGCGGAGGAGTCCTTGTGTACCGAATCTCCGATGACCCATTCCAGATACACATAGGGTGCTTTCAAGCCCCTGATATAGCCGGTTACCGTGAAGCCGCTGCCCGGCGTCGTGCCCGCCGGGAAATGAGGTGGTGCGCCTGCGGAGGAATGAGGTGGCGCGCAAACTGCAAAAAGAGATAGGATGCAGCAGAGGCTGCCCATGAATAGATTCTTATATTTCATAATGATCGTTTTTTAGTTCCATCCGGGATTTTGTTGCAGCACCTGACCGGCCGGATATTTGGTCAGTTCCTGTAGGGGGATCGGGAACAGGTACATCTTCGGATCAAAAAACCGCTGTTGCACCAGCACCCGCTGATATTGGTGTTTGTTGCCGGCATTGGTGACCTTCATGCCGTAGATGGCCGCGCCGATCAGCTGCGGTCCAAGGCCCCAGCGCCGGAGATCTGCGAACCGTTCGCCTTCAAAGGCCAGCTCGACCGTCCGCTCACGGACATAGATATCCCAGGTCATCTGGCCCGAAGCGATAACCGGCATATTTACGCCGGGCCGCTGCCGAAGCATATTCACATAGGTCCGTGCCTCTTCGGGATTACCCAGCTTAAGCTGGCATTCCGCGTAGTCCAGGTAGATCTCCGCCAGCCGCAGTATGACGCAGTTCTGATAGTTGGTGTTGTTGCCGTAAAAAGCATAGTTCGGGTTCAGGAATTTTCGCAGCATATACCCTGTCGGTGTCGCGTCTGCGGTGGGGTTGTAGAAAGATCCGCTTGTCATATCCATTGTATTGTCCAGCCACAGCGACGAATCGTACAATACTGATGCTGCCAGCCGGGGATCGCGGTTGGCATAGGGATGCGCGGGGTCGTACAACGGCGATTGGTCATAGGCAAGCCCGTCGGTCATTTCATATTGGTCTACTATGTTCTGCGTCGGACAGTCCTGCAAGCCGAAATAACCCGTAAAGAAGGAAGTATTCTCGGTCAGGTCCATGTAATGGGTCTGGCCGGTCAGGTCGCCGCCAAACTCCTTGTTGAAGATGACTTCAGCATTGTCGTCATTTTCCGGATAGAACAGGCCTTCATAGTCGGGGAATAGCTGGTAGATGTTGAGATCCATCACCGCTTTGGCCGTCGCCGCCGCTTCTGTATAGCGTCGCTGGTTCAGCAGCAGCCGGCATTCCATACCCAATGCCGTCCCTTTTGTGGCCCGCCCGATGTCCGTTGAGGTAAAGTATTTTAGCGGGAGCGCTGCCGCGGCAGCGTTGTAATCCGACAGGATGTAGGCTATACAGGAGTCGTCGGAAGCTCTTTGGGCGTTGAGCCCGTTATTCCCGATGGCCATCACCGTGTCGATGATGGGGAACCTCCCAAACAGGGAATACAGGAACTGATAGTTGTAGGCGCGCAGGAAGTGTATTTCACCCGCAAGGCTCGCTTTGGTAGCCGGGCTCAGCGGCATGGTATTCAGGTGTGAAAAGAACAGGTTGCAGTTGCGCACGTTTACGTATACCCCTGTCGGATTGCTCATCCCGGCCCAGTAGTCGCCAAAGAGATTGGATGCGGCCGTATACTGACCTGTGTTGACCAGGTTCGCTACATAGGCGTAGGGACGGTTCAGCTTGGATTCGTCGGTGATCGAGGCCAGCAGGCCACTGTTGCCCGCGAAGTCATAGTTGCTGATAATATTGCCGTAGATGTTGTCTACAAACCGGGTGATGAGGGCGCTGTCCTGCCAGACGTTGGCGTCGCTGTACTGGGTCAGCGGGGCGTTGTCGAGGAAGTGTTTCTGACAGGCGCTGCCTGAGAACAGAAGGACGGCTAAGATAATTATATAGAGTCGATTGGTTGGCATAATGGAATTTTTTGCAGTTAGAATTGCAGGGTGGCGCCGGCGGTAAATGATTTCATCAGCGGGTTGCCCAGGTCGCTGGTGTTGTTGCTGTTGTTCATGGACTCGGGGTCGTACCATTTGAATTTGCTGAACGTAAGCAGGTTGTTCCCCGAGAGAGAAAGCCGTATGCCTTTGAGGGCCCGGTTCAGTAGTTTGCGGGGGAAGCTATACGCCAGCTCCAGGTTCTTCAGCCGCATGAAAGCGTTGTTCACCACCCAATATTCGGACGTCTGAGCGTTGTTCTGGTTGTCGATCCATAGCCGCGGGAAGGCTGCGTTGGTATGCTGGGGCGTCCAGCGACCAAGCATCCAGGCTTCGCCGGGTATCAGGGTGTATTGTGCCGCCCGGTTGTATCCCCGAACGTTCGCTGTGCCTTGCAGCAATACGTTGCATTCGATGCCTTTGAAGGACGCGCCTAAACGGACACCATATTGGATGGCAGGGAAGAATTTGTTGCCGATGACTACCCTGTCATTAGCCGTGATGGCCCCATCCTTGTCCTGATCTGCGTATTTGATGTCGCCTGGCGCCGCTCCAGGGTACAAAGGCGTTGGCCCTGAAGTCACTTCCTGCGTGGTCTGGTAAAGTCCCTGCGAGTGATAGCCGAGGTAGGGCCCGGATGGATAAAAGGAATAGGGACTGTTATAAAAACCGCCTACCGAACTGCCTGTTATCTTCTGCCAGGCGGGGGTGCTGAGCGACTCGGGATAATAGACGATCTTGTTATGGTTGAAGCTTAGGTTACCATTGATATAATATGCCACTTTGCCGATGTGATAGCGATGACCCAGGGCGATCTCGAAGCCGCTGTTATCAACCATCGCATTGTTGAAGTCGGGCAGCGATGCGCCAATGACCGAGGGCACCTGCAAACTGGGCGGCGCCAGGATGTCCTTTGTCCGTTTGTGAAAATAGTCCGCCTCCAGTGTGATCAGGTCGCCTTTGAAATGCGCTTCGATGCCGATATCCGTCATCATCGCCCGTTCCCAGGTGAAGTTGGGGTTGGCCAGCACGCCGGGCTGCAGTGCCTGGTAGAAGGTGGGGTTGGCACCACCAAACGTATATCCGCCGCCGCCGTATTGCGAGCCGACGAGGGAATAGGTGGTCAGGAACTGATATGGTGCGACCTGGTCGTTGCCGAGTATGCCCCAGGAGCCTCTGAGCTTAAGGAAATCGAGGTCCTTTACTTTAAAGAATGGCTCGCGGGATATTATCCATCCGCCGGATATGGCCGGAAAGAACCCGAAGCGATGACCGGGCGGGAAGATATCTGATCCATCATCCCGGAAGTTGAACTCCAGCAAATAGCGGGAATCATAGTCATAGGAGAACCGCCCTACGACGCCTTGTCGCGTGGAGAGGGTGCCACTGCCGGTATTGGCCGATTGCGAGGGATCTCCCAGGCTCAGCTGTGGCAGGGTACCGGATACGAAATTCTGGCGCGATGCCGAGAAGAGGTCTGAGGTAAGTTTCGTCTGCGTATACAGGAGGAGGGCGGAGATATGGTTCGCGCCAAAGGCCCTGGTGTAGCGTAGCGATCCCTCCAGCGTCAGCGAGGCGGATTGGGAAAAGTTTTCGGTGAGATAGGGTGCAGTGGGATAGGCCGGGATTGGTGTGTAGCTGCCAAAGCTGTCGATGGAATATTGATCGTAGGGCTTTGCGAAATTCTTTCCGAAGGTATAACCCTTGTCATATGCTCCGGTGCCCACCACGCTGAGCCCCTTTATCCAGGGCAGGTCCCATTGCAGGTTCAGAGTGGAATTCAGCGTATTGTTGTAGGTCGTGTTAAAGCCTGTCAGCCCTCTCGACTGGATGTAGGAGTTGCCCCGTTGCTCGGGTACATAAGCATAGAAGCCGTTGGAGAACTGGTTGGCCCGGGTCGGCGGTGTGGAGAAAGCCTGACCGACCACGTAGTTCATGCCATATACACCCTCGCCATTGGTCGTGCTGAAGACTCCGCCCAGGTTCAGATTTACCTTCAGGTTAGGGGTGATATTGGCTTCGACACTGCTGCGGAGGTTCCAGCGTTTATAGTACTCTACGGGTACATATCCCCCATTGGTCACGTATCCTGCTGACAGGAAATACTTCATATTCTCCCCGCCGCCGGAAGCCGAGAGATTGTAGCTCGACTGCACGATATGCGATTCGGTCATCGCCTTTATCCAGTCGGTGTTGGGATAATGGTTAGGGTCTGTACCATTCTTATATAATTCCAGCTGTGCAGGTGTGAATCCCATGCCAAACGAGGGGTTATAGGAACCTTCGTTGGTATAGGCCTCGTTTTGCAGGGAGGCATAGTCATACGAGCCGACCTTCTTATACATAAAGGTGGGGGTCTGATCGACGACCGTGCTGCTGAAGCTGATCACGGGCTTGCCGGACTTTCCTTTTCGGGTGGTTATCAGCAGGACGCCGTTGGCTGCCCTTGCGCCATAAACGGCAATTGCCGATGCGTCCTTCAACACCGAGATGGCTTCTATGTCCGTAGGGTTGAGGTCGTCGATGTTACGGCCGGGGATGCCGTCGACGACGATCAGGGGATTGGAGTTGTTGAATGTACTCAGACCTCTTATCTTCAGGTTGGAGCCAGTGCCGACTGTTCCGTCTGATTTCTGGACATACAGTCCGGGCAGCCGGCCCGCGAGCATATCAGATACGGCAGTGCTGGAGTGGTTCTCGTTCAATTCTTCCGTTTTGACCGTGGAGATCGCGCCCGTCAGGTCTTCCTTCTTCTCGGCGCCATAACCCACTACTATCACTTCCTGGAGATTGGCAGAGGATTGTACCATGATCACGTTGATCGTGGTGCTTCCTTTTATTGAAACTTCCTGTGGTGTGTATCCTACAGAGGAGAAGTCGAGCGACACTCCTTTCTCATCCGGTACCCGCATCAGGAAGCGTCCATCCTGGTCCGTTATCGTCATGGTCACCGTACCTTTGACAGCTACCGTCACCTGCTTGACCGGGTTGCCGTCTTTGTCCGTAACCTGGCCGGAGAGGGGCCGCGTTGCCGTGCTGCCCGGCGGCGTGGGGTTGGTGTTTATCCGGAGGGCCATCGAATCAGCGCCGGTCATGTTTGGGCCCCATTGATCCCTCATCCTTTCTTTCGGTACGATCGTATAATAATTACGTTTGACGTACAGAAATACCAGCCCGTTGGGATAGAGTACCCCTTTCAACACTTCTTCCAGAGATCTGTTCTTTATACTCTGCATATCGTATGCTGTCGTCTTTCCCTTCAGCAGGTCCTGGTCGTAGACAAAGTTGGTTCCAAAAACGTGGTTGATCTCTTTCAGGGCTTCCTGTAGCGAAACCTTTTTGCCGCTCTGGGCAAATGAAAATTGTTGTACACTAAGCAGGACCGCTGCGAAAAATAGCCGTCGCAGCATCCGTTGACGATGCCAATACCCCATAACGTTAGTTTTTTGGTTTTGAGAAAAAAGGCGGGTATCTGTTTACCTGGGCCTTATTATTATTGTGTCCTGATGTTGGATAAGGTTTGCGTTGAGTACTGTAGACAGCGCGAACAAGGCATCGTCCATGTTGTCCAGCAGTATGACGCCTCCGATCTTTCTTTTGGCGAGCGTTTCGTCTTCCAGGATGAAGGTTTTGTGATAATTATCCTCGAGATATTGCAATATTTCGGCTGTTGTGGCATCGGTTAGTCGCCGGTCTTTCCACGACGTATATTTTTCCGGCGCGATCGTCGTGTGGGCGAGCGCTGAGGTTGCGGGGTCAAAGATGATCCTGTCTCCCGGCGTCATCACGAGGTCGGTGTGGGCGCCTGCCGTGAAGCGGACCCTGATCTTTCCGGACTGCAGTACTACTTCTGTTTTTCCTCTTCGTCCCCGGATATCGAAAGCGGTGCCCAGCACCTCTACCGTCAGGTCTTTTGTATGCACCTGGAAGGTTGATGCGCCTGCAGACCGTACATCGAAGAAGGCCTCCCCGTCCAGCCATATTTCTCTGGCTTGTCCGGGCTGCCATTCTTTGCTATAGCGCACGGAGGAATGAGCATTCAGGATCAGCATGGAGCTGTCCGGAAGGTAGAGCTTCTGCATCTCACCGTAGGCCGTCGCATAAGACAGCTGCGTGTGACGGCTGCTGGTGATGAGATAGCCGATTCCGGCGCACAATACGATGCCTGCGATTGAAGCTGCCGCCCACCATATCCGAGGCATGCGGCGCACCCTGGCAGTTGTTGCGAATGCCGCGATCTTCTCCTGTGCCTCTGCCAGCGACTGCTGTACCTTATCATCGGCAGGGAGCTGTTCCTCGAAATATAGCGACTGCAGCAGCACCCTCGCATCACTGATCGTCTCTGTCTTTTCCGGATGGCTCGTCATCCACTCTTCCCACCAGGCAGCAGCAGCTGCTTCCGGATGAAGGATCCAGTCCTGAAAAAAAGGGTCGCAGATAAAATCCTGCACGCCGTACCTGGCATAACGGCCGCTGTTGTTTCCGTTTGTCATAGTCTGATTCTAATAGTAAGTGTCGGTACCCGCGCGTTTTACCCCACGCGGAGCAATTTTTTTTTAGGAAAGGCCTCTGAGCAGGAGAAGGATGGTTAATATTGGCAGGGATAGGGTTTCTTTGAGCTGTAAAAGAGCTCTTGACATGATCTTGTAGGTGGCCTTGACGGAGATGCCCATGATCGCGGCCACTTCTTCATAGGAAAGGCCTTCATAAAAACGCAGGAAGATAGCTTCCCGCTGGCGACTGGTCAGTGTTTGCAGCGCCTGTTCGAGGCGATGGCGGACGGCCGACTCTATTTCCCGGCGGATCAGCAGCTGGTCTGCTCCAAAGTCCGGTTCGCCGGCTTCAGCGGTCGTGAGGCTGAGAATCTTACGGCCCTGTTTCACTTTCTTAAACAATATATAGCGGAAAGCGGAGAATAACCAGGTGTGCGGCTTTTCTATCTGCGACAGGCGTTGTCTTCCCGTCCAGATCGCCACCAGGGCTTCCTGGATGGCGTCTTCCAGCACAATTATATCGCTGGAAAATTTCCTGCCATAATTATACAGTCGCTTATAGTAAAACACGTATAACCGTGCATAGGCGTCCTGATCACCGCTACTGATTTGTGTCCAGATGTCTTTCTCCAGGGAATTATACAATGGGTCTATCTCCTTAACATTTTCTTGAAGATACAAAAAACCGTGGGATGTAACCGAGAAGGAGCGAGGGACGTTCCCGAGCGCAGCGAAGGGAATGAACGAGGGACGAAGTTCCTGCGAAGCTCTAAATAACCTTACAACGTGTCATTCATGGAAATCATATTTTTTTCTTCGGGGTCTCGATAGCATAGCAATTGCTGCTTTATCATTATTCGTGAAAGTTTCATGTGCCGGGTCCCAATAAATTTTTCTTTTCAATTTCATAGCAATATGATGTAATAAGCATGTGCTGCAAGACCGATGACCAACTTCAACAGGAGCCGAAGGTTCTTTTCTTGTTTTAATACAATCTAACCAATTGACATGTTGTTCAGCACTTTCATACAAATGGATTTCATTCGAACCAATAACTGACTGTAGTATTTTTGGGTTGCTTGCATCGATAGGTTTAACACCGGTGTTGTCCGCAACAGGATCAGTATCGGTTACTTTATAATTTCCACGGGTAGCCCAAAGCCATCCATCGGTGCCAATAAATTTTACACCATTTGGTAATTCGTTAGATACAATCATATGCACGCCGTTAGCATACAATGCTTCCGTTTTGAAAATTCCATGTACATCCCACAATCCTTTATAATCAGGATCATCAGTTGGGAAGTTTGCATGGCCCCAGATTTCAATTGGGCCGGTAAGTTCTGTGTCCATTCCCCAATGAGCCGTATCAATATGATGAGCACCCCATCCCGTGATCATACCGGCTCCAAACTGTTCGCATCGCAACCACCCCGGTCTGCTTGTAATACCTTTTGTGCTTGCGTCCTGTGCATGTACTCTATCTTCCGTATAATAAGTTTCGGGTGTAGTGCCCAGCCACGCATCGTAATCCAAAACTGAAGGGACAGGCATTTGAAGTTTATTGCCACCACCAGGGTCACCGGGTAAGCCAACCTCAACTGTTTTCAATTCTCCAATTCTTCCATTTCGGACCAGCTCACATACTTTTTTAAACTGAGGCCATGGATCAAAGGAACGTTGCTGACTTCCCATCTGCAAAATCCTTCCACTCTTTTTTACGGCATTACTTAAAATTCTTCCTTCTTCAATTGTCAGAGATGCAGGTTTTTGCAAATACACATCCTTGCCTGCATTAACGGCATGAACTCCAACGACTGCATGTTGGTGATCAGGTAAGCTTATATGAACTGCATCAATATCTTTATTTGCCAAAAGCTCTTTATAATCGTGATAAACCTTTATTTCCCAATCACCTTTCAGGCCACCATTAAACTGCCCGGCTTTTTCGTAATTGCTTCTTACGGCAGCAGGCCCGGCAGCAGCCCGATTTTTATCTACGTCGCAAACAGCCATTATTCTTGCGCCTGAATATCTTGCTATTGCTGTCATGTCGTGACTAATTGAAATCCTGCCGCAACCAATGGACGCAACATTGATCAAGTTGCTTGGGGCGTTTTTACCAAATACGCTCGCCGGGACAATCATTGGAAAATTTGCTGCGATGGCGGTTCCCACAGCCGTTGCAGCTGTGTTGCTTAGAAATTTTCTGCGACTGATAGTTGATCCTTTTTTCATCGTTATTTTTTCAATGGTATGAACCGGGCATTTTTTTGTGCTTTCAAGGCTAATTCGGTTGTAAGAAAACAATGTGTCTGTGTCATTGCTGTTTCAGTTCGGTTAAGTACATCATCAACAAATAAAGGACCGAATGGCAATACTTCATTGTTGCAATCCATATGTACCATTTCTTTTTTATTTACCATGTATAAATGATTGCCACCTTTATTTCCTGAAAGTATATCAGTGTTTTTTCTTACCTCAATATATCCATCCGTTCCAAGTATGGTTAATCTTCCATCACCCCAGGTATCCAGGCCATCTGGTGTAAACCAGTCAACCCTTATATATCCGGTACCACCATTGCCACTTAACATGACGTCGCCAAAATCTTCGAATAAAGGTTTGTCGGGATGATGAACATTTCCCACCTGCGACATTAAAACCTGTGCTTCGGTCGAACCAGTAAAGTGTAAATACTGATCGAATTGATGAGAACCAATGTCTGTAAGAATTCCACCAAATCTTTTTTTATCCCAAAACCAATCCGGCCTGACTGCTAATCCTGTTTTTCCAACATTATTATTAATTCTATGCGGTGCCAGATTTACTGTTTGAATTACCTGGCCGATTGCACCTGCTTTTACTAACTGGCTTGCTTTTTCTGTGCCTTTATTTTCAAAACGTTCACTGTACATGATAGAGTAAATTCGCTTTGTTTCTTTTTGGGCTTTTTTAACTGCCGCCAATTGTTCTAAACTGATAATACCCGGTTTATCAGTTAGATAATCTTTCCCGTGTTGCATGACACGAATACCTAATGGAGCTCTTTCATCGGGTATGCCTGAACTTAATACCAAATGAATTGCGGGGTCTTCTAAAATCTCACTTTCGCTTTTTACTAATTTCGCCTCGGGATAGGTTTTTAAAAATGCAGCAGTTAAATCGGGTTGTTCGGCGTACAATGCCACTAATTCACCACCTCCTCTTTTAATGGCATCGGTTATCCCATAAATATGAGGATGATCGATATTGATCACTGCAAATTTTATACGGTTGGGTGCTGTGATTATTTCCTTTTGTTTTTTGGCGGAGTCTACGAATTTAACCTTATCGACCAAAGGAGACATTATCATTAAGCCAGATGCTTTTACTGAATCTTTTAAAAATTGTCTTCTGAGTTTCTTTTGAGTATTCATATATAGCAAAATCGTTGTTTAAATTATTACAATCCTAAACTAGCGTAAAAGAAAGATAAGAAATGAAGCCGGGCTGCCCAACTGTTTTTTCCCTGATGAATCAGCCATTGTCACTTTCACCTATAGAGCAGTCATACGAGCGTTGCGTAATTTCCGGAGAGGTATGCAATGCCTGCAGTAAAAAGCTGCAACTGCATTCCTTGGGTGGCATGGTAGGTATAAAATGTTGAATATCATTTGATTGTAATATCTTGCGTAAAATTGGTATCTTTAGCGTCATGGAAAACAGCGCCCATCGAATAATCAAAAATCTGGAAGTCCTTCCCGAATTAGGTAGACAACGATGCTTTGAGCTCGGCAATCCATTCTATTACCAGGACGCCGCAGATGCTGCTGAGCCAGGTAATGAAAAAGGCAATTATTATCGCAAGGAACTTCCTTCCGGCGAACTATATCTTGTCACAGTAGAGATAAATCCTATCAAAGATGAGTCGTACGAATTCAAGGACACTATAATAAGGAAACTCAGATAAGATGGACAGCCCCGAACTGATATTCGTTACAGGCAGCAACGCTGCCGGCAAATCCAGCCTCATCCGAAGCCATCTCAGCGAATTCCCCGATCACGAGGTTATTATGACCGATGTATACAAAGGCCGATCCAGGCAGGTCTTTTCCAATGCCGTCGAGGCCAGGAAAAGCATCATTCTGGAAACGCCGTTTAATGACGAAGGGAAATTGGACGTAATCAACTTATCATGCGGTTTGAAAAAGACAAATTGATCGAATACGCTTCTAATGATCTTACGTTCGTCCAAAAATTTGCAGAACAGGCCTATAGGCTACAGCGGCTTGACAAGCACGACCTGGATATAATTGCAGCGAACAAAAATTATAAGACCAAGTCTCAAGAAGTTTCCCGTTCGAAAGGATTCAGAATGTCATAATATTAATTGCTTTTTTGATCTGTAGGGGAAATTACTCATCGCCAAATTTGAGGGGCGATTATTGTTTCTTCAGTGGGGCTCTCCGCTTTATATCGGTTGACAAAGGTTTGTATCCTGCGGTAAAAGATGTATTTTGTTGTTGGCCGGTCGCGGAATCCTGAGGATCACCGGCAGTTTCAGACCTAAATTAACCGTATGAAAAAGCCGACCTTGTCGTATTTGTTTGTTCTCTTCTTTTTGGCAAATGCCTGTCAGCGGACTCCGCCTGCTGACCCGAGCCCTCCCCCGCCTTCCGGCTCGCAGGTGATACATGTCACGGGACTTACTTCGACCAGCCAGGCCTCGGTGTTGTTGCTGCCGGATTCCAGTCTGCAGCTATCGGCGACCATCACTCCGGCCAATGCCAGTGATCCAAAACTCATCTATGTCAGCAGCAATACTTCCATCGTCAGAACCGACACCACGGGCCGCATAACCGGCGTTGGGCTGGGGCTGGCGACGGTGACGATCAAGAGCGAGGATAATCCCTCATTAACCGTGACGATACAGGTCGCAGTCGTAAGAAAATATGCGACGTTGGTCGCGGGCTATGGCCCGGACGCCTATGCGCACCAGGCATTGCAGTGGACTGACGGCGTGTATACGGTGCTGAGTCCTGGCTGGGGCGGGTACAATGCGGCGGGTATTGCGCCGGCGGGGAGCGACTGGTATGTCGCCGGGATGATGGTAAATCATGACGGGTGGTCGATCGCCACGTTTTGGAAGAATGGGGTCGCAACGCAATTGAGCGACCCTGCCGACGAGTATAACCATAACCTTACAGCACAGGTGATCTCAGGGCAACAAATTTACCTGGCGGGCTATAACGTGCGATATATCAATTATCCGAGCTGGGATCCCCTCTATCAGAATGAGCCGGTCTGGAATGCGCTATACTATACGATCAACGGCAATACCGTTACACGGACTTTGCTGGAGCCCG
>Ga0307510_10003098_pt1 | contig 19232 bp, 20 predicted proteins | sample 12_EM_MG_FD_207224 | JGI IMG/M metagenome (GOLD analysis project Ga0307510, IMG submission 207224) | Populus trichocarpa ectomycorrhiza microbial communities from riparian zone in the Pacific Northwest, United States - 12_EM | ecosystem: Host-associated > Plants > Roots > Unclassified | place...
AACGGCGTCGACATCCGCTACTACAACATCATCTACGACGCGGTCGACGAGGTGAAGCTGGCGATGACCGGCATGCTCGCACCCGAGCAGCGCGAGGAAGTCATCGGCACGGCCGAGATCCGCACGGTGTTCGTGGCATCCAAGATCGGCACGGTGGCCGGTTCGATGGTCACGGCCGGCCTGGTCCGCCGCGGCGCGCGCTTCCGCCTGCTGCGCGAGAACATCGTCGTCTACACCGGCGAGATCGAATCGGTGCGCCGCCTGAAGGACGATGTGCGTGAAGTGGCTTCGGGCTTCGAGTGCGGTATCAAGCTGAAGAACTACAACGACATCAAGGAAGGCGATCAGCTCGAATTCTTCGAGGTGAAGGAAGTGGCCCGAACGCTGTAGAGCGGAGTTGGTCTCATCCCCAAACCCCGCCTTCCCAAAGATGGCGGGGTTTGTGTTTGAGGGCCGCACGAAAGACATCCCATGCGACACAAACGATCCATCCCCAACCGCGGTTTCCGCGTCGCCGACCAGATCCAGCGCGATGTGGCGGAGCTGATCCGCGACCTGAAGGATCCGCGCATCGGCATGCTCACGATCAACTCGGTCGAGGTCACGGCCGACTATGCGCACGCGACCATCCTGTTCTCGTTGCTGATCGGCGATCCGCAGGAGTGCGAGATCGCGTTGAACGAGGCCGCCGGCTTCATCCGCAATGGCCTCTTCAAGCGTCTGCAGATCCACACCGTGCCGACGCTGCATTTCAAGTTCGACCGCACCACCGAGCGCGCGCTCGAGCTGAGCGAGCTGATCGCGAAGGCGAACTCGACGCGGGCCAAGGAAGACTGATCGATGTTGGCGCAGCGTCCCCGCATCCAGCGCCGTGCCGTGCACGGCGTGCTGCTGCTCGACAAGCCGCTGGGCCTGTCGAGCAACGATGCATTGCAGAAGGCCAAGCGCCTGTACCGCGCCGAGAAGGCCGGCCACACCGGCACGCTCGACCCGCTCGCCACCGGCCTGCTGCCGCTGTGTTTCGGCGCCGCCACCAAGTTCGCGCAGATCAGCCTGGACGCCGACAAGCGCTACCTCGCCACACTCAAGCTCGGCATCACCACGACCACGGCCGATGCCGAAGGCGAGGTGATCGAAGAGCGCGCGGTGAACGTCACCCGCGCGCAGCTGGAAGCCGCCTGCGCGCGCTTCAGCGGGCTCATCCACCAGGTGCCGCCGATGTACTCGGCGCTCAAGCGCGACGGCAAGGCGCTGTACGAGTACGCGCGCGCCGGCATCGAGGTCGAGCGCGAGGCGCGCAGCGTGACGATTCACAGCATCGCCATCATCGACGGCGACACTGCGGGCGAGAAGAATCACCTCTGGACACTCGACGTGCGCTGCAGCAAGGGCACCTACATCCGCACGCTGGCCGAAGACATCGGCAAGTCGCTGGGTTGCGGCGCCCACCTGGTCGCGCTGCGTCGCACCGGCAGCGGGGCGCTGACGCTCGAGGGCGCGCTCACGCTCGATGCGCTGGCCGAGATGAGCGAACCCGAGCGTGACGACGCGCTGCACGCCGCCGACGCGCTGGTGGCCGACTGGCCGCTCGTGCGCCTCGGCCTGGAAGATGCAGGCCGCTTCCTGAGCGGCGTGCGCCGGCGCACGGCCTTGCCCGATGCGGCGCATGTGCGCGTCTACGGCCCCGAGCCTGCTGCCTTTCTGGGCGGTGCGCACATCGCGGCCGGCGAACTGATTTCAACAAGGCTGTTGAGCCCGGTGGAGGTGCAAGGCCTTCTCGTGAAAACCGATCCGAATCTAAAAGAAGTGAAAGCTGCCACACCATGACCCGCCAGATCCGCAACATCGCCATCATCGCCCACGTCGACCATGGCAAGACCACGCTGGTCGACCAGCTGCTGCGCCAGAGCGGCACCTTCCGTGAGAACGAGAAGGTCGCCGAGCGCGTGATGGACAACAACGACCTCGAAAAGGAACGTGGCATCACGATCCTGTCGAAGAACTGCGCCGTCGAGTGGAAGGGCACGCACGTCAACATCGTCGACACCCCGGGCCACGCCGACTTCGGCGGCGAGGTCGAGCGCGTGCTGTCGATGGTCGACTCGGTGCTGCTGCTGGTCGACGCCGTCGAAGGCCCGATGCCGCAGACGCGCTTCGTGACCAAGAAGGCGCTCGCGCTGGGCCTCAAGCCCATCGTCGTCGTCAACAAGGTCGACCGCCCGGGCGCGCGCGCCGACTACGTGATCAACGCGACCTTCGAGCTGTTCGACAAGCTCGGCGCGACCGAAGAGCAGCTCGACTTCCCGGTGGTGTTCGCCTCCGGCCTGAACGGCTGGGCGACGATGACGCAAGGCGAGGTCGGCACCACGCTGGCGCCGCTGTTCGACACGATCCTGAGCCATGTGCCGCCGCACGGTGGCGAGGCCGACGCGCCGCTGCAGCTGCAGATCTGCTCGCTCGACTACTCCACCTACGTCGGTCGCATCGGCATCGGCCGCATCAACCAGGGCACGCTCAAGCCCATGCAGAACGTGGCCGTGTTCAGCGGCCCGGAGAGCACGCCGTTCAACGCCCGCGTCAACCAGGTTCTCAAGTTCGAAGGCCTGGAGCGCCAGCAAGCCACCGAAGCCGGCCCCGGCGACATCGTGCTGATCAACGGCATCGAGAACATCGGCATCGGCGTGACCCTGACCGACATCGAGAACCCGGCGCCGCTGCCGATGCTCAATGTCGACGAGCCGACGCTGACGATGAACTTCTGCGTCAACAACTCGCCGCTGGCCGGCCGCGAAGGCAAGTTCGTGACCAGCCGCCAGCTCTGGGACCGGCTGCAGCGCGAGCTGCAGAGCAACGTCGCGCTGCGCGTGAAGGAGACCGACGAAGACGGCATCTTCGAGGTCATGGGCCGCGGCGAACTGCACCTGACCATCCTGCTGGAAACGATGCGCCGCGAAGGCTACGAGCTCGCGGTCTCCAAGCCGCGCGTGGTGTTCCGCATGGAAGGCGAAGAGCGCCTGGAACCGATCGAAGCGGTCACGGCCGACGTCGAAGACCAGCACCAGGGCGCCGTGATGCAGGCCTTGGGCGAACGCAAGGCCGAGCTCGTCAACATGGAACCGGACGGCATGGGCCGCGTGCGCCTGGACTACAAGATCCCGGCGCGTGGCCTGATCGGCTTCCAGAACGAGTTCCTGAACCTGACGCGCGGCACCGGCCTCATCAGCAACATCTTCGACAGCTACGAGCCCTACAAGGGCGAGATCGAAGGCCGCAAGAACGGCGTGCTGATCAGCCAGGACGACGGTGAAGCGGTGACCTATTCGCTCGGCAAGCTCGACGATCGCGGCCGCATGTTCGTGAAGGCCGGCGACGCGCTGTACGAAGGCATGATCATCGGTATCCACTCGCGCGACAACGACCTGGTCGTGAATGCGGTGCGTGGCAAGCAGCTGACGAACTTCCGCGTCTCGGGCAAGGAAGACGCGATCAAGATCACGCCGCCCATCATTCTGACGCTCGAATACGCGGTGGAATTCATCGCCGACGACGAACTCGTCGAGATCACGCCGAAGACGATCCGCATTCGCAAGCGGCATCTGAAGGAGCATGATCGCAAGAAGGCGTCGCGCACCGGCGCTTGATGAAACGACCGGCCCTCCAGGGCCACTTCTAGAACAAGCGGCCCTTCGGGGCCGTTTGCATGGCACCTACGCATGCAGGGAACGCATGCAAGAGATGCCAATTCACCGTTTGTGAAGCACCTCGCGAGTGACGAACATGCAGGCCAAGGAGCTTGCCATGTCACCCTCATCCGCCACCTACCTTGCCGCGCTGCCAGCGCCGCGCAGCGCCAATGACGCCGACCGCATCGAGCTCGCCGACGGCCGCAGCGTGCGGCTCGCGCCCGTGCGCCCGCAGGATGCGCCGGCCGAGCGGGCCTTCGTCGGTGCGCTGTCGCTGACCTCACGCTACCGCCGTTTCCACTTCGGCCTGCGCGAACTCTCGCCCGAAGCCTCGCGCGCGATGACCGAGGTCGACCAGCATTGCCATGTCGCGTTCGTCGCGCGTGCGCCTGGTCATACCGACATCGTTGCCGATGCGCGCTACGTGGTCCAGGCCGATACCGGCGACGCCGAGTTCGCGGTGGCCGTCGCCGACGACTGGCAAGGCGCGGGCCTCGGCCGTGCGCTGCTGGCGCGCCTGGCCACGCATGCGCGTGCCCACGGCGTGCGGCGCTTGTTCGGCGACGTGCTGTGGGGCAACCCGGCGATGCTCGCGCTCGTGCGCAGCCTGGGCGCAGAGCTTCGCCGCCTGCCGGGCGACGCCACCGTGGTGCGCGTCGAGTTCGTCTTCAGCGAAGAATCTGTGGATCGTGTACGCTCCGCGCCCGGTGCGGCCGTTCAGGCCTCTTGAAAACCCGCGCCAACGAACCATCTGCCCACCATGCGTCCCACTCGCACCTTTGACAAGCTGATTGCCACGATTCGTGCCCGCCGAAGTGCGGGGAGCTTGCGCTCGCCCTTTGGCGCCACATCGGCAAGGTGCTCCGGTCGTATCAACGCCGGGTTCGGCACCGTCCTGCAAGTCAGCGGCTGAGCCTGCGGCGAATCTCGCCCGGGGCTCGGCGTCCCAGGCATTCAGAGATTCGCATGAACAACACCAACTCGAACACGCGCAGAAACCTGCGCAACATCGGCATCATCGCCCACGTCGATGCGGGCAAGACCACGACCACCGAACGCATCCTGTTCTACACGGGTGCTAACCACCGCGTCGGCGAGGTCCATGACGGCAACACGACGATGGACTTCGACCCGCAGGAGCGGGCGCGCGGCATCACGATCAACAGCGCGGCCACGACCGTGTTCTGGCGCGACGCGCAGATCAACGTCATCGACACGCCCGGCCACATCGATTTCAACATCGAGGTGAACCGCTCGCTGCGCGTGCTCGACGGCGCCGTCGTCGTGTTCGACGGCGTGGCCGGCGTGGAGCCGCAGACCGAGACCAACTGGCGTCTCGCCGACAAGTACCGCGTGCCGCGCCTGGCCTTCGTCAACAAGCTCGACCGCATCGGCGCCGACCACGCGCGCGTCGTGCAGATGCTGCGCGACCGCCTGGGCGTGACGCCGCTGGTGCTGCAACTGCCGATCGGCGCCGAGGACACGTTCCGCGGCGTCGTGGACCTGCTCGGCCAGCGCGCGCTGCTGTGGAGCGGCGTGGCCGGCGAGCCGGTGGCGATCGAGCCTGTGCCCGAGGCGATGCAGCCCGCGGCGGCTGCTGCGCGCGAGCGCCTGATCGAGGCCGTCGTCGAGCATGACGACGCGCTGTTGTCGGCCTGGTTGAACGGTACCGAGCCCTCCGTCGAGCAACTGCGCACCGGCATCCGGCGCGGCACGCTTGCGGGCGATTTCGTGCCCGTGCTCGCCGGCTCCGCGTTCAAGAACCGCGGCGTCGAGCCGCTGCTGGATGCGATCGTCGACTACCTGCCGGCGCCCGGCGAGACGCGCGGCGATGCGACGCAACCCGAGTCCGATCCCGATGCGCCGCTGGCTGCGCTCGCGTTCAAGGTCGTCAGCGACGAGCATGGCGCGATGACCTTCGTGCGCGTGTACCGCGGGCGCCTGCACGCGGGCGACAGCGTGCTCAACACCGTCACCGGCAAGGCCGAACGCGTCTCGCGCCTGTACGAGGTGCATGCGGACAAGCACGAGGAACGCGCGTCGCTGCAGGCCGGCGACATCGCGGCCATCGTCGGTCTGAAGGACACGCTGACCGGGCACACGCTCACCGCCAACACGCCGGCGGCGCGCGCGCATCCGCTCGTGCTCGAACAGATCGTGGTCCCCGAGCCGGTGATAGACATCGCGGTGGAACCGAAGACGCAGGCCGACTCGCAACAGCTCGGCAAGGCCTTGCACGCGCTCGTCAAGGAAGACCCGAGCCTGCGCGTGAGCCATGACGCGGAATCGGGGCAGACGATTCTGTCGGGCATGGGCGAGCTGCAGCTGGAGGTGACGCTGGAGAAGCTGCGCACGCGGCATCGCGTGGAGGTCACGTCGGGGCGGCCGCAGGTGGCGTACCGCGAGACGATCTCGCAGGTGGCGCGGGTCGTTCACGTCCACAAGAAGCAGAGCGGCGGGCCAGGGCAGTTCGCCGAGGTCACGCTGGAGCTGAACCCGCTGGCGCGCGGCGAGGGCGTGCGCTTTCGCAGCGAGATCGTCGGCGGCGCGATCCCGCGCGAGTACATCCCGGCGGTGGAAGCGGGCGTGCGGCGTGCGGCTCAGAGCGGCGTCGTCGGCGGCTTCTCCGTCGTCGACTTCGAGGCCGTGCTGCTGGACGGACGCTTCCACGAGCGCGACTCGTCGACGCTGGCCTTCGAGCTCGCGGCGGCCGCGGCGTTTCGGGATGCATCGGCGCGCGCGCAGCCGCAGGTGCTGGAGCCGGTGATGGCCGTCGAGGTGATCACGCCGTCCGACCACCTCGGCGACGTGATCGGCGACCTGCATCGGCGCCGCGGCGCGGTGCGCAGCCAGGAGCCGCGCGGCACCGCCAACGTGGTGCTGGCGCATGTGCCGCTGAAGGAGATGTTCGGCTACATCGGGCACCTGCGGGCGATGTCTTCGGGCCGCGCGCAGTACTCGATGCAGTTCGACCACTACGCTGTCGCCACGGCCCAGGCCGCGGCCGAGGCGCTGGCCGCCTGACGGACTGACGCGAGCTGAGAGAAGTGAGAAGGCCGGACACGCGTCCGGCCTTCTTGCGGTGCGTCTTCATCGGGATGGCTCAAAGGCGGATACTGACGCTTCCATCTGCGCCGACCCAAGGATTCGCTGTCATGGCCATCGCCGACACCTTCGCTGCTTCCCCTGAAACGCCCGAGCACCACTACAGCTTCGAAGAAAAGCGCAAGCGCGTCTTCGCGATCGTCGCCGCGTCCAGCGGCAACCTGGTCGAGTGGTTCGACTTCTACGTCTATGCGTTCTGCGCGATCTACTTCGCGCCGGCGTTCTTCCCGAAGTCGGACGCCACCGCGCAGCTGCTCAACACCGCAGGCGTGTTCGCTGCGGGTTTCCTGATGCGCCCGATCGGCGGCTGGCTGTTCGGCCGCATCGCCGATCGCCAGGGCCGCAAGACCTCGATGGTGACGTCGGTGCTGATGATGTGCGGCGGCTCGCTGTTGATCGCCTGCCTGCCGACCTACGCCGCCATCGGCGCGTGGGCGCCCGCGCTGCTGCTGGTCGCGCGCCTCTTCCAGGGCTTGTCGGTGGGCGGCGAGTACGGCACCACGGCGACCTACATGAGCGAGGTCGCGCTCAAGGGCCAGCGCGGCTTCTTCTCGTCGTTCCAGTACGTCACGCTGATCGGCGGGCAGTTGTTCGCGGTGCTCGTCGTGGTCGTGCTGCAGCAGATGCTCGATGACGCGGAACTCAAGGCCTGGGGCTGGCGCATTCCATTCGTGATCGGCGCGATCACGGCCGTCATCGCGATGCTGCTGCGCCGCACGTTGCACGAGACCTCGACCGCCGCGTCGCGTGCGAGCGGCAACGCGGGCAGCGTCGCGGCGCTGTTCAAGCATCACAAGACGGCGTTCTTCACGGTGCTGGGCTACACCGCCGGTGGCTCGCTGATCTTCTACACCTTCACGACCTACATGCAGAAGTACCTCGTCAACTCGGCCGGCATGACGATCAAGACCGCGAGCAACGTGATGACCGGCTGCCTGTTCGTCTACATGTGCATGCAGCCGGTGTTCGGCGCGCTGTCGGACCGCATCGGGCGGCGCAACAACATGCTGCTGTTCGGCGCGCTGGGCGCGCTCACGACGGTGCCCATCCTGACCGCGCTGCAAAGCGTGTCGAGCCCGATCGTCGCGTTTGTGCTGATCACGCTGGCGCTGGCGATCGTGAGCTTCTACACCTCGATCAGCGGCATCGTGAAGGCCGAGATGTTCCCACCCGAAGTGCGTGCGCTCGGCGTGGGGCTGGCCTATGCGGTGGCCAACGCGCTGTTCGGCGGCTCGGCCGAGTACGTGGCGCTGGGCTTGAAGTCGGCCGGCCACGAGAACGTGTTCTATTGGTACGTGACGGCGATGATGGTGATCGCGTTCCTGGTGAGCTTGCGCCTGCCGCGCCAGGCGGCTTACCTGCATCACGATCACTGAGCGCGGGCAGGGCGACTGACGCATAATCACGGATGCGACTTATTCGCATCTGTGATCGCCGACATGTCCGTACGCCTGCTTCCCCGTCTTCCCGTTTTGCGCGCCGACCTCGACAGCATCACCGTGCAGGACTGGCAGGCCGTGTTGGCCGGCGAGCCGAAGACGGCGCTGACATGGATGTCGGCAGCGGCCGCTCTCGGCCACGCGGAAGCGCAAACCGTGCTGGGCCAATGGCTGCTCGACGGCCACGGTGTCGCTCGCGATGCGACGCAGGCCCTGCACTCTTTTTTGCTCGCCGCGCACCAGGGCCATGCGATGGGCATGAACATGGCAGGGCGCTGCCACGAAGAGGGATGGGGAACCGACGCGGATTTCGGCAAGGCCGCGCACTGGTATCGGCAAGCCGCCAAGCTGGCGCTACCGCAGGGCCGCTACAACCTGGCCAATCTGCTGGCCAGCGGCAAGGGCGTACCACGCGATCAAGCGCAAGCCTTCGAGCTGTATCGGCAAGCCGCCGAACAAGGCTACGCCAAGGCGTTCGCCAAGCTCGGGCGCTATCACGAAGACGGTCTGGTGGTCGCGCAAGACGCCGCGATGGCGATGCGTTGCTATCGGCAGGGCGCCGAAGGCGGGGATTTTCGCGGGCAGTTCTGCTACGCCGGCATGCTGGCCTCGAACGGGCAACGCGACGAGGCACTGATGTGGCTCGCCAAGGTCATGCAGAACGAGAAGGCGACCAAGGCCTACTTGGCCGAAGCGGGTCAGTTGCTGGTGTCGTCGACGCAAACCGATCTACAGCAGATCGGCCGGCGCATGCTCGACAAGAGCGCGGAACCGATACCTGCCTGACTTCTATACGCCTGATCTCTACGCGCCGGAGAACCGCCACAGCAGACGCCGCAGATACGACGCCATGCCATCGCTCCCGCCCAGGCGCGGCAGCGGGGTCGGGCGGCGCAAGCGCTGGTGCGTGAGCCGCGACGACGAGGTCGGGAGAATCACCGGCTGAGAAGGTCCGAACTGCAACATCACGTTCTCCAAGACGCATTCCGAATGCGTGTGAACATCATGTTGCATTGGCGATCGCGGCGCAGCGAGAAGACAAGCGCGCCTGTGCGTGCAGGCCGTGTCCTACAGAGCGGCAAGAAGGACTCGGCCTACACGCGATGTCAGGGCCGCCCGACAGACGTTTCGCAGCCGCTGGCGAAACATCGTGTCTCTCGAGGAGCGAGGACAACCGCCGTGATGCTCACATCGCCTGATCGTGCCGACCGCAGCACCAGCGAATTTCCGGGACCGCTCAGCCTCTACCAGCGTGCCGGCGGCGTGGAGTCTTGCGACGCGCTGGCCGGGCGATTGCGGCCGCATGTGGCGCAACCGGTGTCGGTGGTGGCGCATTGGCTGGTGGAGCGCAAGATCGTCGCGTTCGACTGGCACTCGCGCACCTTCATCCCGTTGTTCCAGTTCTCGTTGCACGACATGTCGCCGCGTGCCGACGTTCTTCAGGTGGTCGCGATGCTGGCGCCGGTGTTCGATGCGTCGCAGCTGGCACTGTGGTTCGTCCAGCCCAACACGGCGCTCGCCGGCGCCACGCCAGTGGAGCGGTTCCGGCGCGAAGCCGGCTGCGCCACGTCGTCGCTTGTCGATTCCGAATGGCTTCCATCGTCGTTGAGTTCCAGGCATTGACTCGACAGGAGCAACGACATGCAGAAGATCACGCCCTTCCTCTGGTATTCGAACCAGGCCGAGGAGGCCGCCCGCTTCTACGCGGCGACCTTCCCCGATTCACGCGTCACGCGCGTCACCGCGCTGCCCAGCGAGTCGCCGAGCGGGCCGCCGGGGTCGGTCAAGATCGTCGACTTCGAGCTGTTCGGGCAGCGTTTCACCGCGATGAGCGCGGGGCCGCTGGACCCGTTCAACCATGCGGTGTCGTTCGTCGTGAACTGCGCCGACCAGGCCGAGATCGATCGCTACTGGAACGCATTGCTCGAGGGTGGCCAGGCCGAACAATGCGGCTGGCTGAAAGACCGCTTCGGGCTCTCGTGGCAGATCGTGCCGACGGTGCTTGCGGAGATGATGACCTCGACCGACCGGGTGCGTTCCAAATGTGCGGCCGACGCGATGATGAAGATGGTCAAGATCGACATCGCCGCGCTGACCGCTGCGTACAACGGCTGAACGCTGCACCCGCAGCGAGCTTCAGCCCGCGCCGAGTTCGCCCGCCAGCCACGCCTTGAAGCTGCGCATCGCCGGCGTCACGGCGCGCGACCTCAGCCGGGTCAGCCAGTACTGGCCGAGCGTCACGCCGAGTTCGAACGGCTGCACCAGCCGTTCGGTGCGCAGTTCTTCGCCGAACATCGCCGACGGCAGCAAGGCCACGCCCGCACCTTGCGTCGCAGCGGCGGCGATGGTGATGGACGAGTCGAACACCGGCCCGCGAAGCAGCGGCGGTTCGCAGGCCGCGGCGGCGAACCAGCGCGTCCACTCGTCGACCCGGTAGGAGCGCAGCAAGGTCTCGCGCGCCAGATCGGCCGGCGCGCGCAGGCGCCGCGCGATCGCCGGCGTGCAGACAGGCGTGTGCGCAGTCGCCAGCAGCGGCTCGGATTCGGTCGAGTGCCACGCGCCATCGCCGAAGCGGATCGCGTAGTCCAGCCCTTCGGCGGCGAGGTCGACCCGGTTGTTGTGGGTGAACAGGCGCAGATCGATGAACGGGTGATCGCGCCCGAACGAGGCCAGCCGCGGCATCAACCAGCCGACCGCAAAGGTGCCGACCACGGCCACGGTCAACACCTCCCGGTGGCGGCCGCCTTCGAACTGCTCCAGCACCGCGCGAATGCGCTCGAAGCTGTCGCTGAGCATCGGGAGCAGCGCCGTGCCTTCATCGGTGAGCGCCAGGCCGCGCGGCAGGCGCCGGAACAGCGGCACGCCCAGGCGCTGCTCCAGGTTCTTCACCTGCGAGCTGACCGCGTTCTGCGTGACGTTCAGTTCCTCGGCGGCACGCGTGAAGCTCAGCCATCGGGCCGAGACCTCGAAAGCGCGCAGGGCATTCAAAGGCAGTTGCATCGTGGCCCAGATTATCTGGGGTCACGCCCACGAAATGAGCGTTTGAACGGCATCGACGCACTCGCGATGATCGACGCGCTTTCATTCATTCCCACGGGACGACTTCCATGCAAAGACGACAGTTCGGCACCGGCCTCGCGCTGGTCCTCTCCTCCACGCTGCCGGTGATGTGCGCCGCATCGCATCCGCGCGGTGACACCCTTCCATCGAACGCCATGTCGAAAGACTCGTCGAACGATTCACCGTGGCGGTCGATCGAACGGTCGGTGAACGGCCGCCTCGGCGTGGCCGTGTTCGATACCGCCACCGGCCGCACCGATGGCCATCGCCTCGACGAACGCTTTCCGATGTGCAGCACCTTCAAATGGCTGGCCGCCGCGCTCGCGCTGAAGCGCGTGGACGACGGCGCAGAAAAACTGGACCGCCGGGTGCGGTTCGGCCGCGAGGCGCTGCTGAGCAATTCGAGCATCAGCGAAACCCATCTGGCCGACGGCATGACGATCGCCGAGCTGTGCGAAGCGGCCATCACCGTGAGCGACAACGCCGCCGCCAACCTGCTGCTCGCCAGCTTCGGCGGCCCGACGGCGATCACGCGTTTTGCGCGCACGCTGGGAGACACGATGACGCGGCTCGATCGCACCGAGCCCACGCTGAACGAGTCGCGCACCGGCGACCCGCGCGACACCACCACCCCACGCGCGATGAGCGTGGCGCTGAACGCCGCGTTGCTGGGCAAGGCCTTGTCGCCATCCGGTCGCAGCCAGCTGATGCAGTGGATGGTGGCCACCAAGACCGGCGACGACCGGCTCCGCGCCGGCGTGCCGCCCACATGGAAGGTCGGCGACAAGACCGGGACCGGCGCGCACGGCAGCACGAACGATGTCGCGGTGCTGATGCCCCCGAACCGCGCGCCACTGATCGTGGCGGCCTACCTGACCCGGGCCACGGCACCGCCGTCGGAGCGCAACAGGGCGCTGGCGGATGTCGGCCGCGCAGTGGCCAGGATGTTCGCCTAGAGACACACCCGCGAGCCGCTCGGGCGGCGGCTCTGGCAATATGCGTCCGTGGAGATGAAGAGCCTTGCCTTGTTCGACTTGGACCGCACGCTGCTGACCGCAGACAGCGATGTGCTGTGGTGCGAGTTCCTGATCGACAAGGGCCATCTCTCGGACGACTTTCGCGAGCGCTTCGAAGACATGGCGCAGCGCTACGACGCGGGCACGGTGGTGCCCGAGGACTACTGCGATTTCTACGCGCAAACCATCGCAGGGCACGAGGTCGCCGCGCTCCAGTCGCTCAGAGAACAGTTTTTCCGAGAGTGGGTGCGCCCGAGGATTCCCGCCGACGCGCGAGACCTGCTGCAGCGCTGCCGCGATGCCGGAGACACCATCGTGCTGACCACCGCGACGAACCGCGTCGTCAGCGAGTTGACGGCGCGCGATCTCGGGGTCGACCACTACCTTTGCACCGAACTGGAAGTGATGGCCGGCCGCTACACCGGGCGGACGGCGGGCGTGTTGAACATGCGCTCGGGCAAGGTCGAACGCTTGCGCTCCTGGCTGGACGGGGCAGGGGCGCCGGCGCGTCTGCTGCGCGAAGCCACGTTCTACACCGACTCGATCAACGACCTCGCGTTGCTCAGCGTGGTGCGGCGGCCCGTGGTGGTTGACCCGGACCCGCGCCTGGAGTCGCGCGCGTTGCGCATGGGCTGGTCGGTGCTGCGTTTGAATCGGGAGATCGCGAGCGTGAAGGAGGCGGCGCCGGCGCCCACCGTGAACAGCGAGCCGATGCCGTTGCCATCGACCGCGCCGGCGCTCGACCTGCCGCGAACCCTGGAACGCCGCCGCCGTCCGCGCCGCTACAGCCTGTCTGCCGGCCGCGGCTGACGGCCGGCAAGCTCACTTGGTCTTGTCGGGCAGGGCGCGGTTGAGCTCGGCCCAGGCCGAGTCGGACATCTCGATCTCTGCGACATCGGGCTGGCGCGATTCGACTGTGGTGCGCCGCTCGCGCTTGTCCGGCGGTTCGACATCGGCGTTGCGCCTGTCCTTGCCGCTGCGTCTGTCGATGTCCTTGCGCGGGGCGCGTCCTGCCAGCCCGAGCTTCGCGGGAGCGGTCGGCTGCAGTCCGGGTTCGTTCGCGCGGCCCATGGACACCCTCTTCGACGATTCAATGAATGCCTATCGCCACGATGGCGTCGACGACGCATCGTACGCAGCGACAGAAGTTTCGGCAACCGACAGCGCGGTCGAATGTCACGCGGACTTCGCCAACACGACATGCATCGCGTGCTCGGTGCCGAGACGCTCGGTGAGCTCGAATCCCAGCGCCTTCAGATCGATCCCAGCAAGCAGCGACTCACCGGTGCCGAGCAGGGCCGAGGAGAGCGCGAGGTGGATCTCGTCGACCTGGCCGGCGAGCACATATTGGCGAATCGTCGACACGCCGCCGCCGACGCGCACATCGCGGCCGCCGGCCGCTTCCTTGGCCCGCGCCAGTGCCGCATCCGCGCCGTCGGTGACGAAGTGAAAGGTCGTGCCGCCTTCCATCACGATGGATTCGCGCGCATGGTGGGTCAGCACGAAGACGGGCACGTGATACGGAGGATTGCTGCCCCACCAGCCTTTCCATTCGTCGTCGGGCCAAGGCCCGCGCACCGGGCCGAACATGTTGCGGCCGAGAATCCACGCGCCCACATTGGCGAAACCGCGCGCGGCGAGAACATCAGCAGGCCCGGTGCCGCCGCCACTGCCGCCGTGCATGCTCTGAAACGTGCGCGTCTTGAAGGCCCATTCCATCATCGCCATGCCGCCGATGCCGAGGGGATGCTCCAGGCTTTGATGAGGCCCGGCGCTGAAGCCGTCGAGCGACACGCCGATGCTGCTGACCTTGACTCTGGACATGACCCGCTTCTCCGTGATTAGAAATTGGGCGATCGGACATCGATGGCCTCGCTTCTACGACGAACGACACGGGGTGTTCTCGACCGCGAAGACCAAGGCGATTTTGCACGCGCGTCCGACGGTAGGCCGCCATGCGCGGCGCGGGCTCGGGAAAGCAGCGCGACATGTGCAGCACGGTCACAGCGAGCGAACGCTGCGTTGCCACTTCGCGCAGGTGCCGTTCGGCGGCCAGTTTGCTGCGGTGATAGATGATCGCGGGCCGCGGCGCGAGGTCTTCGTCCACCCAGGCCGCAGGCGCGCCAGGTGTCGATGCAATGCCGTAGAGCGCCGTCGTGGTGGCGAACACGAAGCGCTCTGCACCCGATTCGGCCGCGATCTTGGCCAAGGCGCGCGTGGCATCCACATTCACCGCGTCGAACATGGCGTCGGGCACGGTGCCGACATGCGGCGCGTTCAGCGCTGCGGTGTGGACCACAGCGTCGAAGCGACCCGAAGATCCGGTGACAAACACTCTCATCACACCAGTATCGCCCCTTTGGATTCTGCCGTCGCTACGTGATCGTCCTACAAGCTCTCGCGCTTCAGTCCTCTACGACATGCGCTTGGCCACGGCGATCATTCAGTCTCCAAAACGACCGGAGAACGACATGGGGAAATATCTTTTGGGATGGGTCCTTGGCGTGCCTGTCTTCGTGCTGGTGATTGCGTATTTCTTTTTCCACTGAAGCGTACGGATAAAGCCGACGCGTGGTTGTCACATCCAAGGAGAGATGAATGAAAAAGCTGATTGCGGCCCTGGCCGTTTTGATCGTGTCCGGTGCGGCTTTCGCTCAAGCGGGTACGGCCGTGAAGGAAGCTGGCAAGGCCACGGCCGAAGGCACGAAGGAGGCCGTGGAAAACGTCAAGAGCGCCACGACCAAGGAGCCTGAGAGCACCGTGCACAAGGCCAAGGCGAAGGTTCACAAGGCCAAGGCCAAGCAGCACCGCGAAAACGCGAAGGCTGCCACCAAGGAAACGGTGAAGTGAGCCTTGCGCTCTGATCTGATTTGCCCGCCACGCGGCAGGCATGTCGGCCTCAGAGCTTGAAGGTTTTCAAGACCTCGGTCAGACGCGAGGTCTGATCGTTCAGCGATTCGGCAGCCGCCGCACTCTCTTCGACGAGCGCGGCGTTTTGCTGCGTCATCTGGTCCAGTTGCACGACCGATGCGTTGAGCTGACCGATGCCATCGCTTTGCTCTGATGCGGCGGCCGTCACGGCGCCGATCATGTCGGCCACGCGGCGCACCGAACCGACGATCTCGGTCATGGTTTCGCCGGCTTCGGCCACCAGCGACGAACCCGACTGCACCTTCTCAACGCTCGCGCCGATCAGTCCTTTGATCTCCTTGGCGGCCTGCGCCGAGCGTTGCGCGAGCGATCTCACTTCCGATGCCACGACCGCGAAGCCGCGGCCCTGTTCGCCGGCGCGCGCAGCCTCGACCGCCGCGTTCAGCGCCAGGATGTTGGTCTGGAACGCGATGCCGTCGATCACGCTGATGATGTCGCCGATCTTGCGCGACGATGCGTTGATCTCATCCATTGTCGACACGACCTCGGCGACCACTTTCCCGCCCTTTGCAGCCACCGCGGCAGCAGACGAGGCCAGGCGGTTGGCCTGGTTCGCCGAGTCGGCAGATTGCTTCACGGTGCCCGTCAGCTGCTCCATCGAGGAGGCCGCGTGCTGAAGGTTGGACGCGGTCTGTTCGGTGCGCTGACTCAGGTCGAGATTGCCGGTCGCGATCTCGTTGGACGCGGTGGAAATGCTGTCGGTCGAGCTGCGGATCTCGCGGACGATGGCCGAGAGCTTGGTCTGCATGTCGGCCACACGCGCCAGCACCTTGCCCACCTCGTCGGGCGCGCCCACGTCGATCGCCTGAGACAAGTCACCGCCAGCCACTGCGCCCATCGTGTTCGATGCCAGCGTCAGACGCGCCTGCAGGCGGCGCACCATCACCTCGATCGTCACCATCGACAACACGCCCAGCAGCGCCACCGAGATCAGCGCGATCAGCGCCTCGTGCCGCGCGACGTTCTTCACATCGTCCACATACACGCCGGAGCCGATCACCCAACCCCACGGCTCGAAGCCCTTGACGTAGGAACGCTTGGGTTCGGGATCGGCCGAGCCCGGGCGCGGCCACAGGTAGTCGACATAGCCGGCACCGTCTTTCTTGACGGCCTTCACGAACTCCACGAACAGCGCCACGCCGTTCGGGTCCTTCATGTCCGACACGTTCTTGCCTTCGAGTTCGGGCTTGATCGGGTGGTACAGGACGTTGGGCACGTAGTCGTTGACCCAGACGTATTCCTTGCCCGAATAGCGGATCGCCTTGATCTCACCGCCGGCCTTGGCCTGTGCCTCGGACCGAGACAGCTTGCCTTCCTTCTCGAGCTGGAAGTAGGTCTCCGAAATCTTCATGCCCTGATCGACGACAGCCACCGTGACGCGGAGCTTTTCGTTCATCAGCGCGTTGTAGTTGCGATAGACGAGCGTCGACACGACCGCCAGGAAGCCGATGACGCCAATGCCGACGGTCCAGCGCAGCTTGGCGGCCAGCGAAAAAGTGGAGGGGAGAAGCTTCATCGGTGTGTCCTTGGTCTGTCAGCGGCAACACCTTGTCGACTGGTGCGCGCTGCGCCGGGGGCCGACGCATGTCGAGGTCTTCGGCCTCGACGATGAAAGCTTGAGCGTGCAGGCCGACGGGAGCAGGCCAGACGCAGAAGAAGTAGACGCCTGCGCGTCAGCGATTCAGTCGGAGTGCCGCTCGCGGCGCTGCAGCTCGTTGGCCGGGCGTGCCGCCATGCCGACGTTCCCCAAGCTGTGATCGGCATCTGCCGCGACGCCCGAGGAGCGCGCAGGGCCGATCGCCGCATAGCCCGCAAGACACCATCCCAGCCAGAGCCCGAGCCAGATCACCCAGGCGACGACGCAGGCCATGGCCCAACCCGGTGCGCACAAGGCGCTGCCGAGCCAGGGCGTGCAATGGTCGAGCGACAGCCAGGCGCCGATGGACATCCTGAAACAGTATCACGTCAGACCCGTGAGCACGAGGCACTATGTCGCGAAGAGCGCAGAGCCCCGGACATTCACCTAGACGGCCTCACAGCCAAGACCAGATCGTGCGCGCCCAGACGGGAAGCTTCAGAGCGCGACGCGGGCGATAGTTCTGCCGGTATTGCGTGTGCATGTTTGATTCCAGGTGACTGTATATATACACAGTATCTGGCTCGACGAGTTTTCTGTCAACGTCCAGCGCGCGCATGGCACAGAGATCGCTTTGAGCACGAGTCTGAACAACGACCGGCCTGCAACCCCGGCGCCCCGTGAAATACGAACGCCGCTCAGTTGCCGAAACTCACATGACTGATAAACATCGTCACCGCCACGCCAGCGTGCCACACGGGTCGGCGCCGAATTGGCTGCTGACCGTGCTGGCGGTATTCGCCACCGCGCTTGCTGTGCTTGCCAGCCGGCTCGCCTGAGACCTGATGACTGAGATCAAAGGCTTTAGTTAATCGACAATGTATATTATGTTAACTACATGATTTGCATGTGTCCTCTGGTGGCTCCGTTCGGCCCCTGAAACTGTCTCGATCCCAGAAACGTTCGCTTCGTACCCCGCCAACGGCTTCCTATCGCTGAGCCAAGTTGCGTGGAGGATTGCTCAGAACAATGCCTGCATCGGATCTCGTCGCCGTGGTCTCCAAAGACCCGGCCAACGAGGAACTCGCAGGGAGCAATCGTGTACACATCGACATCTCCAGCCCTCGACGCGCGGCCCGCATCCGCGCCGCTCGTCGCCGCGCAGATCAGCGGCCTGAACGTCCGCAGCATCCTCGGGTCCGAGCCTGGCGTTGTCGAGTTGGTGGTCACCGGAATCTTCCACGCGAGTGCCGCCGAACCGTTTCGACGCGCCGTGCTGGCCTACATGTCCGACAGCGATCATGTGTGCGGTCTCATCGTGGATCTCCGGCGAGCGACCATCTTGATGGACGCAGGCGCCACACCGTTGCCCTACACCGAAGATCTCGACGAAACCATCGGCCTGAAGCCGATCGCGATGATCGTCCCTCCCGTGAGCAAGACGCAGTTTCTGCAGTGGGCCTGGGAGAGCGCGAGCGCCGGGTTGATGCGCGGCGCGTTCGTCGACGCTGAGGAAGCACTCGCCTGGATTCGTTCTCATACCGGGCCGCGACTCGCCTCCAACCGATCGGGACGCACCCACGTCCTCCGCCAGGCGTGATCACCACGGCAGCATTCCGCTCCAATGAGCCAGTCAGCAAGGGAAGTGGCTGCACGGGAGACCTGGGCGCGCCTTCTGGCCGGGCACCCGGAGTTTGCATCCGGCAGCGAGCTGCTCGAACAGTTCTACTCGGGTCAGGTGACCCGGTTCCGAGGACTTGGCGGGGATCGCTGCGAGTTCTTGCCGGCTGCCGAACAAGACGAGGTACTCACACCGGCGTCGACCCAACCGGCCCACTGCCGCTTATGCAAACAAGCCTGGGGCGGCGTCCGGACCGTGTTCGTCATCCTTGTAAAAGCACGCCGGGCAAATGGCCCGGTAGCGCTCGTTGCCACCGATGAAGACTTGCTCCCCCTCACGTACGCGCTGTCCGCGTGAATCGATGCGAAGGTTGAGCGTCGCCTTGCGGCCGCACGCGCAAACGGACTTCATCTCCTCGATGTCGTCGGCCAGGATCAGCAAGGCGGCCGAGCCGGCGAACGGCTCTGCACGAAAGTCGCTCCGCAAGCCATAGCAGATGACAGGCACACCGTTCACATGAGCCAATCGATGCAATTGCCGCACCTGATCAGCCGTCAGAAACTGCGCTTCGTCGATCAGCAGGCAGTCGACGCTGTCGCCCAGATGATCCCGCACGAATTCGGTGTCCGGCCCGAAGGTCTCGGCTTCACGCGTGATGCCCAACCGCGAGACGACCACGCCCTTGCCCGCCCGCGTGTCCAGCGCGGCGGTGAAGACGCGCACCGACATGCCACGCTCTTCGTAGTTGTGAGCGGTCTGCAGCAACGCCGTGGACTTGCCGGCGTTCATCGCCGCGTATCG
>Ga0307510_10003099_pt1 | contig 19229 bp, 12 predicted proteins | sample 12_EM_MG_FD_207224 | JGI IMG/M metagenome (GOLD analysis project Ga0307510, IMG submission 207224) | Populus trichocarpa ectomycorrhiza microbial communities from riparian zone in the Pacific Northwest, United States - 12_EM | ecosystem: Host-associated > Plants > Roots > Unclassified | place...
TTCCCTGGCGGCTATAGCGGCGTGGTCCCACCTGATCCCATCCCGAACTCAGCAGTGAAACGCGCCTGCGCCGATGGTAGTGTGGCTCAAGCCATGCAAGAGTAGGTCACCGCCAGGGGCTTTATCCCGAAGGCCCGGTCTTTAATTAGACCGGGCCTTCAACTTTTTATGGGTTGTAGAACATGTCCGAAGGACATGGGCTGCAACAGGTCACCGCCAGGGGCTTTATCCGAAGGCCCGGTCTTTAATTAGACCGGGCCTTCTTCTTTTTGCGCCTCCAAAACCACGAGCGCAATATCTTGCGGTTATCATCGAGGGCTCGAACCGATCGATGGAACTGCATGACTACAGAACACCGCCGCCTTTCCCTGATGCCGTATCTGATTTTCTCCTCGCGCTGGCTGCAGCTGCCTCTCTATCTCGGTCTGATCGTCGCCCAGGCCATCTACGTGGTGCAGTTTGTCCGCGAGCTCTGGCACCTGATCGAAACTTCGCTCTTCCATGGCGGCATCGACGCCAAGATCGCCGACCAGAGCGCCGAGACCACGATCATGCTGACCGTGCTTGGCCTGATCGACGTTGTGATGATCTCCAACCTGCTGGTGATGGTGATCGTTGGCGGTTATGAAACCTTTGTTTCCCGTCTGCGCCTGGAAGGCCACCCGGATCAGCCCGAGTGGCTGTCCCACGTCAATGCCACGGTGTTGAAGGTGAAGCTGGCGATGGCGATCATTGGCATCTCCTCGATCCACCTGCTTGCCACCTTCATCAAGGCGAAGAACCTCGATGGCGAAACGATCATGTGGCAGATCCTGCTGCACCTGACCTTCGTGGTGTCGGCGCTGGCCCTGGCTTTCATCGATCGGATCATGGTCGGGCAGGGGAAGGCGGCAACTGCGCATTGAGCGAGCAAAGGGGTTGGCGTAGCTCCGTAGCGCGATTCGACTATGTCCCTGACCCCTAGCGGTTTTTTTGCCTGGGCGGTCGCCGTTGGCGGGTGCGACCCGGTAAAGTAGTCGACATGACGGTCGGCAACGAAGCCCTGCACACACTCGTTTTCGGGACGCCACCGGCGCCGGCCGGGGCGTTCGTGTCTGCGCGCGTCGAGGCCCTGGTCGCCTTGCTTCGCGAGCGCCTGGCCCGACCGGCCGGTGCCTTGCTGGTGATCACCGGCGCCGCCGGCGCCGGCAAGACCTACCGCTTGGGTATCGAATCCGAAGCTCCCGCCAAGGGTGGGCGGCAGCTCCTGGTGATCGATGCCGGTGGCGGCCGGGTGACCGGACGGGAATTGATCAAGATCAGCGCCGTGATGCTGGGCCTGGGCGCCATTACCGGCGCGCCCGAACAAGGCCTTGCCGAGTGGCAATCCGCGTGGGAACGCCGTCCACGCGAGCTTCCCCTGCCGGCGATCGTGATCGACCACGCCGATGTACTCGACGCACAAGGTTTGGAAACGCTGTCTGCCCTGCTTGCCATCGGCGCGCCGCGGGGCCTGTCGTTCGTCCTGGTGGGCCGGCCGCGCCTGGAGTCGCGAATTCCGCGTCCGCCAGGGGTGGATGTGGAAACGCTTGGCTTTCCGTCCCTCACCAGCGCCGAGAGCGAGGCATATCTCCGGCACCGCTTTGGCCTGGCCGGCATCCCCCGGCTGCCGTTCACGCGGCTGGCCATTCGCCTGATCGGAAGCTACGCCGGAGGCAATCCAGGGCTGATCGACCGCATAGCCTCGCGCGCCCTGCAGCGTGGCGAGACCCTTCACGAAGCGACCATCGGCGAACGCACCACGGTCCGCGCCGCGCACGACGTCGTACCGCGGCACCTGTCCGACTGGCTGCGCCGCTACCCCCGCACTGCCACGCTTGCAGCGGCCGCCATCATTGCCCTGGCTTGCTGGTGGCTGGTGACGCGCTACGAGATCACCGGCGGCCAGGTGCCGTTGGTGACCATGCCGGCGGTCAACGAGACCCAGGCGATCGATCGCCTCCGTGCATCGTTGCCGCCCATGGCCACGGCGAACGTGCAGGTGTGGAGCGAACTCCTGGCTCGCTGGCAGGTAGCTTCGAAGGATGCCTCGGTCACCGATGCCATTCGTTGCGATGCACAGGTGTACGTCGGCCTGAATTGCCTGTCCGGACGTGGCAGCCTGGAACAGTTGCGTCGATTCGACCGGCCCATCGTGCTCGAGCTGGATGACCCCGCCAAGCAGCAGGTGCTGCTGGTGGGCGCGGGCGATTCGGACGTGCGCCTGTTCACCGGCCGCAACTACCTGGATATCCCGCAAGCCTTGCTGGCAAAAGTGTGGAGCGGCCGCTTTTATGCCATCTACACCATCGATCCTGCCGTGCCGTTGCATACTCGGCTGGGCGACCGCGGTGCGGGTGCCGCATGGCTTGCCACGCGGCTTAAAGTCGGCGGCGCCACCGGTGGCAACGCCGTGTTCGATCGCAACCAGCAGCAGGCATTGCGTCAGGTGCAGCGCCAGTTCGGCATCAGCGACGACGGCATTGCCGGCCCGGAAACCCTGTTCGCGGTAGCGGCGTCCGACGCCGACGGTCCGCATCTCGCCCGCAACGTGCGCTGACACACCGCCACGATGTTCGTTCGCGTCGACACCCGCCGCCGCACCCGCATCTGCTGGGCCACCTTGCTGCTGGTGGTTACTTGCGTGGCCTGCTTCATGGCGCTGGCCCTGGCCAATGGCCCCCAACGTGACCTGCTGATCCGCCAGTGGGGCACGGTGCCGGCGAACATCTTCAACGAAGACTCGCCGTTCTGGCAGCAACTGGCCGATCCTGCACTCCTGCGACTGGGTACGGCGCTCTTCATCCACGTGCAGTGGCTGCACCTGCTGTCGAACCTGTTGTTCCTGGTGATCTTCGGCATGCCGGCCGAGCGCACCCTGGGCGGATGGCGATTCCTTGCCTTGTTCCTGCTTGGCGGTATCGTCGCCAATCTCGTTGGCGCGTTGTCGCTCACGGGTGCGCGCGCACCGATCATCGGCTGCAGCGGTTCGGTGTCTGCCGTGGTGGGCGCGTACTTCGCGCTTTTTCCCCGCGCCCACCTTGGGCTGGTGTTGCCGCTCGGGGTGTACCTGGAATTCGTGCGCGTGCCGGCCTATGTGCTGATCGGCATCTGGGTACTGGTGCAGTTGCTCTTCAGCTATGCCGGCGCCAGTTACGGCGGCGCGGTGTGGTGGACCCACATCGGCGGCTTCCTCTTCGGCATCGTCTTCGCTTTTTTCTCGCGGCCGGCGATTGCCCGCCGGCTGCGCAACTAAGCCACGTTCGCCGGGGTCAGCGTATTCACTCTGACCCCCACGCCGGCCACATGGTGCCGTACGAAGGCGCGCAGCATATTCCTCGCCACGGGAGTGGGCGCCACGCCCGCGTAGAGCGGTGCCGGCGGCTGGCCTTCGGCGGTCAGTGCGCTGGCCTTGCGGCGGATATACGCGCGCATGATGTCTGCACTGAATTCCGGATGGAACTGCGTGCTGATCGCATGAGGTCCGTAGCGAAGCAATTGATGGGGATCGCGCGCCGAACGCGCCAGCACTACCGCGCCCGGCGGAACTTCCAGCACGCTTTGCTCATGGGTCAGGTGGACGCGGAACGACGCCGGCAGCTTTGAGGCCAGCGGATCGTCGTGGCCGGCGTCGAGCCGCTCCACCGCGTGCGTGCCCATTTCCCGGCCACCGGGAAGATAGTCGACCATGCCACCGAGGGCATGCGACATCAGCTGGTGGCCGTAACACACGCCAAACATCGGCAGGTCCACGTCCATCGCGTTGCGGATCCAGCCGGCGGCGCGCTCGCTCCATGACAGGCGCTCGGTCACCATGGATGCGGAACCCGTGATCACCGCACCGGCGCACTGCTCCGGCGGTGGCAATTCGTCGCCGCGCTCGACATCCACCACGTGCAGGCGTTCGTGGCCGATGCGCAGGCCAAGGCGGAACCAGAGGGGAAAATCACCATGCCGTGCGCGGATCGGGTCGGGCGCGCGGCCGGTGCGGATGATCAATAGCGGTTTACTCATGCCGGGGTATGGGTCTCGGGCAGGTCGTCGTCTTCGATATCGGTAGGGGGCAGCACGGCCAGTACTTCGGCGACGGTGGTAACGCCGCGCGCCACCTGTTCGGCGGCCGAGATGCGCAGTGGGCGCAGGCCTTCCTGGGTAGCTGCTTGGGAAAGTCGGGCGAGGTCGAGTTGCGCAGTGATCAGGCGGCGCAGCTTCGCCGACATCGGCAGCATCTCGTAGATGCCGGTCCGGCCGAGGAATCCGGTACGCCGGCATTCCAGGCAACCGACCGGCGCATAAACACGCTCAGGCAGCGGCAGGTTCCAGCCGCGGGTCAGCACGGCCCATTCGTCGGCGTCCTGCGTGGCTTCGGTCTTGCAATGCGGGCACAGCGTGCGCACCAGGCGCTGCGCCACGACACCGGCCAGCGTGGACTGGATCAGGTAATGAGGTACGCCCAGGTCCAGTAGTCGGGTGATCGCGCTGGGCGTGTCGTTGGTGTGCAGCGTCGAAAGCACCAGATGGCCGGTAAGCGAGGCCTGCACCGCCATCTGCGCGGTTTCAAGGTCGCGGATCTCGCCGATCATGATGATGTCCGGATCCTGGCGCAGCAGCGTGCGCACGCCGGTGGCGAAATCCAGGTCGATGGCCGGCTGCACCTGCATCTGGTTCAGTTCCGGCGACACCATTTCGATGGGGTCTTCCACCGTGCAGACGTTGATCTCCGGCCGCGCCAGGTGCTTGAGGGTGGAATAGAGCGTGGTGGTCTTGCCCGAGCCCGTGGGGCCGGTGACCAGCACGATGCCGTGCGGTCGTTCCACCATGGCGCGCCAGGCGGTGTCCTCACTGGGCGAAAATCCCAGTTGCACGAATTGCTTGACCACGATGTCCGGATCGAAGATTCGCATCACCACCTTCTCGCCGAAGGCGGTGGGCATGGTGGAGATGCGCAGCTCCACTTCGCGGCCCAGGGTGGAACGCGTCTTGATGCGACCATCCTGCGGGCGGCGTTTCTCGGCCACGTCCATGCGCGAGAGGATCTTCACGCGGGCGGTTACGGCGGTCATCACCGGCGGCGGCAGTTCGAAAACCTTCTGCATCACGCCGTCGATGCGGAAGCGCATCTGCCCGGCATCGCGGCGCGGTTCCAGGTGGATGTCCGACGCGCGCTGTTCGAAGGCGTATTGCAGCAGCCAGTCGACGATGTGCACCACGTGGCGGTCGTCGGCGCCGACTTCACCGGCCTTGCCCAGCTCCAGCAGCTGTTCGTAGTTGATGATCTTGGAGGTGTCGATGCCGCCGGCCTTGGCATCCTGCGCCAGCTGGATCGAGCGCTGCACGCCGTAGAACTCGACCAGGTAGCGGTTGATGTCCAGGGGACTGGATACCACCCGCTTGATCTCGCGCCGGAGCATATGGGCGAGGTCCGAGGCCCAGGCAATGTCGAAGGGCTCCGCGCTGGCAAAGGTGACCTCGCCCGGCGACACCGCCACCGGCAGGATGCGGTGGCGCTGCGCGTAGGCACTTGAGACCACCTGGGTCACCGCCGCCACATTCACTTTCATGGGGTCGATCTTCAAGTAGGGGAGGTCGGCCTTGCGGGCCAGCCATTCCACCAGCCACTCCACGCTGACCGGCCGCCCAGGCTCACGCTGGTTGGGCAGCTTGGCGTTGGCAACCACCACCACCGGGTGCAGTTCCACCGTAGTGCGGCCGCCGCGGGCGCCTACCCGCACGCGCTGGGCGTCTTCGCCCAGGACGATGCCATCGACCACCAGGTTCGCCAGCACTTCGTCCAGCTCCAGGCGGCCACGGCGGCCGAGCAGGCTGGTCGTTTGCGGATGGGCTGCCATGTATACCTCGCCGGGACATTGACCCGTCGCCGTGCCGACGGATCGCCCCGTTATACTAGCCCGCTTTACCGCCGGACTCGCGCCAAACCATGCAAGCGCTTACCTTCCAGGACATCATCCAGACGCTGAACCGCTACTGGGCGGAACAGGGCTGCGTGCTCCTGCAGCCACTCGATACCGAGGTCGGCGCGGGCACCTTCCATCCGGCGACGTTCCTGCGGGCGCTGGGCCCCGAGCCCTGGGCTGCCGCTTACGTGCAGCCGAGCCGACGGCCGACCGACGGCCGTTATGGCCAGAATCCCAACCGCCTGCAGCACTACTACCAGTACCAGGTGGTGTTGAAGCCCAATCCCGACGACATCCTGGAGCTCTACGTGGGCTCGCTCAAGGCGCTGGGCATCGATCCCCTGGTGCACGACCTGCGCTTTGTCGAGGACAACTGGGAATCACCCACCCTGGGTGCCTGGGGCCTGGGCTGGGAAGTGTGGCTCAACGGCATGGAAGTGACCCAGTTCACCTATTTCCAGCAGGCCGGCGGCATGGAATGCCGTCCCGTCACCGGGGAGATCACCTACGGCCTGGAGCGCCTGGCCATGTACCTGCAGAACGTGGACAGCGTGTACGACCTCATCTGGACGCGCGCGCCCTACGGCGTGGTGACCTACGGCGATGTCTTCCTCCAGAACGAGGTGGAACAGAGCACCTACAACTTCCAGTACGCCAACGTCCCGGAGCTCTTCCACTGGTTCGACGTTTGCGAAGGCGAGGCCGCCAAGCTGATCGAGGTTGGCCTGCCGCTGCCTGCCTACGAACAGGTGTGCAAGGCCAGCCATGCTTTCAACCTGCTCGATGCCAGACGCGCGATCAGCGTGACCGAGCGCCAGCGCTACATCCTGCGCGTGCGCACGCTGTCCCGCGGTGTCGCCGAGGCCTATGTGGCCCAGCGCGAGAAACTCGGCTTCCCGGGCCTGCGCCAGAAGGAGCCGGCCCATGGCTGAGTTGACCAAATCGCTGCTGGTTGAACTGGGCACTGAAGAACTGCCGCCCAAGGCCCTGGATGAACTGGCCGAGGCCTTCCTGGCCGGTGTGTGCGAAGGCCTGGGCAAGCTCGGTATCGGCTTCGACGCCGAAGGTGCCAGGGCGTTGGCCGCGCCGCGCCGCCTGGCCGTGCATATCCCCGGCGTGGCAGTGGCCCAGCCCGATCAATCGGTGGAGCGCCGCGGCCCGGCCGTGAATGCCTCGATCGACGCCGAGGGAAATCCGTCCAAGGCCCTGGTGGGCTTTGCCCAATCGTGCGGCGTGGATGTGTCGGCGCTGGAGAAGCTTCAGACCGACAAGGGCGCGTGGTTCGTGTTCCGTGCGGTAAAGGCCGGCCAGCCCACCCCGGAACTGGTGCCCGGCCTGGTGCGCGATGCGCTCAAGGCGTTGCCCATTCCACGTCCGATGCGATGGGGCGATCGCGACGATACTTTCGTGCGCCCCGTGCACTGGCTGGTGATGCTGCTTGGCGCCGATGTGGTGCCCGGCACCATCCTTGGCCTGGAAAGCGGCCGCCAGTCGCGTGGCCATCGCTTCATGCATCCGCGCAACGTGCACATCGCCGACGCCGACAGTTACGTGGATGCGCTGCGCAACGCGCGCGTTTTGGTCGACCGCCACGAGCGCCGCGCCCGCGTGCGCAGCGAAGTGGCGCGCGTGGCCGCTGGTGGCGAGCCGCGCCTGTCGGAGGACCTCCTCAATGAAATCGCCAACCTCGCCGAATGGCCGGTGGGCGTGGCCTGCACCTTTGAAACGCAGTTCCTGGAGGTGCCGCCCGAGGCGTTGGTGACCACCATGGAAACCAACCAGAAGTTCGTGCCGGTGTTCGATGCCGAAGGAAAGCTCACCGAGTATTTCGTTGGCGTCGCCAACATCGAGAGCAAGGACGTTGCCGAGGTGCGCAAGGGCTACGAACGGGTGATCCGCCCGCGCTTCGCCGATGCGAAATTCTTTTGGGAGGAAGACCTCAAATCCCCGCTGGCGGCGCAGCACGAAGTGCTCAAGTCGGTGGTGTACCAGCAGGCGCTGGGTTCGCTGTGGGACAAGACGGTGCGCGTGGCCGAACTTGCGCGCGTGATCGCCAATCGCGTGGGCGTGGACGCTGGCATGGCCACCGCCGCCGCCGCACTGGCCAAGTGCGACCTGATGACCCGCATGGTGGGGGAATTCCCCGAACTGCAGGGCGTAATGGGTCGTTACTATGCGCAGCGGCAGGGCGAGCCAGTTGAGGTATCCGAAGCACTGGACCAGCACTATCAGCCGCGCTTCGGTGGCGATGCCATCGCCCGCGGCAAGGTGGCGCAGGTGCTGGCCGTTGCCGAGCGCCTGGATACGCTTGCAGGCATTTTCGCCGTGGGCATGAAGCCCAGCGGCAACAAGGATCCCTTCGCCCTGCGCCGCGCGGCGCTGGGCCTTGCCCGCACCCTGGTGGAGGGCGGCCTGGATATCGATCTTGCCGCGGCATTCGCCGAGGCCCTGGAACTGGTGCCGGAATCTGCGTTTACCGCCGGCATCAAGCCGAACAAGGACGGAACCGTTCCATCGCTGGACATTGGCGCACGCCGTGCGGCCCTGCGCGAAGAACTGGTGGGCTTTGTCTTCGACCGCCTGCGTGGTTATTACGCCGACCAGGGATTGGGCGCCGAGTGGTTCGATGCGGCGCTGGCCGCCCGACCTGCAACCTTGCCGGATTTCGATCGCCGCCTGCGTGCCGTGGGTGCCTTTGCTGGCTTGCCTGCAGCGGCGAGCCTGGCTGCCGCCAACAAGCGCGTGGCCAACATCCTGCGCAAGGAAGAAGAGGAAAGCGGCCCGGTATCCGCTACCGTGGATGCGGCGCACTTCGAATCGGATGCGGAGAGGGAACTGGCGGCGGCGCTTGAATCGGCGCGGCGCGATGTCGAGGCTTCCGCCGACTACCAGTCCTCGCTGGCGCGACTGGCGCAATTGCAGGCGCCGGTCGACCGGTTCTTCGACGAGGTGCTGGTGAACGCCGATTCCGCCGCGGTGCGTATCAACCGGCTGGCGCTGCTGGCCCAGCTTCGCGCGCTGTTTGGCGGTATCGCCGATATTTCCCGGCTGGGCTAGGCCCGGCCGGGCGTCTTACTTCACGCCACCTTGCTGCGGATGCGCTCGCCGACCTTGTGGTTGAAGGCGACGATCCTATCCGTATAGACCGGCTCGTTGGCCTGGCCAAGGATGTCGTACAACTCGCTGAGGAGATCTGCGTTCTTCGGCAGTTCGAAATTGCCGCCGGCGAGTTCGACGTTCGACTTCAGGAGCTTCACGGCGCTGGCCAGGCGATCGGCATCCAGGCCGCCGATCTCGGTTGAGCCATCGGCCGCCAGTACGCGCGAAGGGCCATTGCGCTCGTAAGTCTCACCGTTGCGGGAAGAGAGCCTGCCGCCTTCGCCGCGGGTCGCGCCATCGATTTCCATCGAGCCTTCGCCGGCTACCAGCCAAACGAGGCTGATACCCAAGGTCTTGGCCATGGTGACGCAGCGTGCGCGTGACGGATCGGTGTGGCCGTCGCGCCAGCTGCGCACGACACCTTCGGAGAAGCCGCAGCGACGGGCGATCTCGCTCACGCTGCCGATCATGCCGATGACTGTTTTGACGCGTTGGGCGAACGTGGCGCCGGCGTTGCTGTTCATGTCTTCCACTTCCATTGGCAAGTGTGTGTCGGTCTGGATCGAAGCGTGAGCGTCCGGAAACGCGTACATGGACGATACCGTTGACCGCAACCGTGTATGGCGGGATGAAAAATTATTCATTTGAGGAATTCCTTGGTGTGCGGGCGCCCGCCACGCCAGGTCAACCTACCTTCGGCATCTTTCCCTGGACTTTCGTAAGTTTCAGCGATCGATGAAAGATTTTTCATACTTTATACCGCCCGGAAGGAAGCGTGGCGCCTTGTTCTTGCGACCCAAGTGCTGGAAATTGCTGAAATTCAACAGGATATCGCAAGAAATTACCTGTCGTGGTAGCAAAACTAGGAAACATTCCTAGCTGATTTCGTTGGATTTCCGTTGTCGTGCCGTGACGATTGGGCTATAGATACTCCGTAATTACTTGCGTAGGGGCGGAAGCCTTCCGTCGCAGGTTCTTGAGGTGTGGGGGAGGGCGCGTCCGGGGAGCGGTCGTGCGTCTTTCGGCATCAACGCATCAGGCCTGTCCGGCCGACCTGGCCGACGCAACGCCTTGTTTTTGTTTGCCCAGTCACGGGCTTTGGGGAGATAGTTCAATGAATCTGGTTCATTCGCCGCGTGGGCTTGGCCTGCGCAGGACGGCGTTGGCCGTCGCGCTTATCGCCGGTATCGCCGGCAGCGCGACTTCTTTCGCGCAGTCCAACGCGTCAGGCGTGATCTTCGGTCGTGCCGAGTCCGGCACGATCCACCTGGAAAATACCGATACCGGCCTCGTCCGCGACATCGAAGTGGGCGCTGACGGCCGCTACCGCGCCTCGTCGCTGCCCATCGGCGTGTACAAGGTCAGCCTGGTGCGCAATGGCGCCACCGTCGACAGCCGCAGCAGCGTGCAGGTGACGGTCGGCCAGGGTACCGACGTGTCATTCGCCGGCGCCAGCGCCACCAATGCACAGAACCTTGAAGGCGTGCAGGTGATCGGCACGGCGCTGCCCTCGATCGACGTTTCGAACGTCGACTCGCGTACGGTGCTGACCTCCCAGCAGCTGCAGAAGCTGCCCATCGGCCAGAACGTCAACGCCGCCGCCCTGCTGGCACCGGGTTCGGTCAGCGCCGATAGCCGCTACGGCAACGCCATCTCACTCGGCGGCGCCTCCGCGGCCGAGAACCAGTACTACGTCAACGGTTTCCCGGTCACCAACCCGCTGACCGGCCTGGGCTTTACCAGCCTGCCGTTCGACTCGATCGACCAGGAACAGGTGTTCACCGGCGGCTACGGCGCCGAGTACGGCCGCTCCACCGGCGGCGTGGTCAACATCATCACCAAGCGCGGCAGCAACACCTGGAAGGGCTCGGTCGAAGCACAGGTGGTGCCGCGCAAGCTCAAGGCCTCCCCGCGTTCGATCTATTACCCCAACACGGGTAATTTCCCCAATACCGACGGGCGTATCTACCAGTACCGCAACGAGAACAAGACCTCTCAGGTGCTGTACAACGCGTCCATCGGCGGCCCGCTGATCAAGGACAAGCTGTTCCTCTACGCGGCGGGCGAATACACCCGCGATGAGGGGCAGAAGGGCGTCAATACGGTGCTGGCTCGCACGCAGAGCAACGACACCACCAAGGTGACGCGCTGGTTGGGCAAGATCGACTGGAACATCACCGACAGCAACATCCTTGAATTGACCGGTGCCGGTGACGACAACATCATCGATAGCCAGATCTTTGGCTACAGCTACGCTGATGGTTCCAGGGGCCGCTACATCGGTTCGGAGCACCGCAAGAACATCGGTACGGCCAATTCCTCGCCGGGCGGTACCCTGTGGGTTAGCAAATACACAGGCTACGTGACTGACGACCTCACCGTCAGCGCGCTCTACGGCAAGAGCAAGGCCCCTCACCTGGATGTGCCGCTGGGCTCCTCCGGTGGCATCTGCCCGAACATCACCGACAACCGTACGACGGGAACGCCGCGCGTCAGCTGCGCGCCCGTGCAGGGCAACCTGATCGTGCCGGGTGCCAACGACAAGACCAAGGCACTGCGCTTCGACGTTGAATACCGCCTCGGCGCCCATGATCTGCGCGCGGGTATCGATAACCAGACATTGGAATCGTTCGCCGGCCTGCAGAGCCAGGGCGGCGCTACCTGGGTTTATACCGACGCCCCGGCCAGTGGCGCTATCCCAGGCTATCCCGACCTCGTCGTGCCGCCGGGCGCCACTGAAATCGCCCAGCGCGTGATCTTCAGCGCCTCGGGTAACACCAAGGTGGAGCAGGAAGCGCAGTTCATCGAAGACCACTGGCAGGTCTCCGACCGCTGGCTGGCGTACATCGGCCTGCGCAACGAGCAGTTCAAGAACTTCAACACTGATGGCGAAGTCTACGTGAAGCAGCGCCACCAGCTGGCGCCTCGTTTGGGCGTTACCTGGGACGTCTACGGCGATTCCACGCTGAAGATCTATGCCAACGCCGGCCGCTACCACCTGGCCGTGCCGTCCAACGTCGCCATCCGCGGTGCCGGCCCCAGCCGCTTCGAGCGCCAGTGGTTCTACTACACGGCGGTCGATCCCACCACGGGTGCACCGTCCAACCCGACGGCGATCAGCGGCGTGTCCTTCGCCAACGGTGCCAATGGTTCGGCGCCTAACCCGGTCACGCTGGTGAAGAAGGGCCTGTCGGCCTACTACCAGGATGAGTTCATCCTCGGCTTCGACCGGCAGCTGGGCACCGAGTGGACCGTGGGCGCCAAGGCCACGTACCGCAAGCTCAAGAGCATCATCGACGACTTCTGCGATGCCCGTCCGTTCATCAACTACGCCGCGTCCCACAACATCGCGCTGACCAACCCGGCGTTCACCGACTATCTGTCCAACGGTTCGCCCTGCCTGCTGTTCAACCCGGGCTCCGGCGGCACGTTCAACGTCGACACCACCGGCAACGGTGATATCCAGCAGTGGAAGCTCAGCGGCGCCGACCTCGGCTACCCGCACCTGAAGCGCAAGTACCTGGCGGTGAGCCTGTACGCCGAACACCAGTTCGCCGACAAGCTCTATGGCAAGGTCGAGTATGTGTGGTCCAAGAGCTACGGCAACTCCGAAGGCCTGCTGCTTTCGGACATCGGCCAGCAGGATCCGTCGGTCACGCAGGCCTGGGACTTCCCGGAGCTGATGAACGCGGCCAGTGGCTACCTGCCCAATGATCGCCGCCACACGCTCAAAGCGTACGGCTACTACCAGCTCACCCCGGAATGGCTGTTCGGCTCGACCTTCGTCGTAGCGTCCGGTCGTCCGAAGAACTGCCTTGGCCAGTACCCGAATGATCCGTATGGCTATGGTGCGGCGTTCTTCTACTGCAACGGCGAGTTCGTGCCGCGCGGTACCGTGGGTCGCCTGCCCTGGACCTATCAGCTGGGCCTGTCGACCGAGTATCGCCCGGCGTTCGCCAACCACCAGCTGGCGTTCTCGGCCGATGTCATCAACGTGTTCAACCAGCAGCGCACGCAGAACCGCGTTGAGACGGCCACCACGGCTTCTGGCAGCCCGCTCAACACGTACGGTCGCTCGCTCTCCTTTAGCGATCCGCGTTACTTCCGTTTTGCCGTGAAGTACGACTTCTCGCTGTAAGTCCACAAAAAAAAGATGCAGCCGGGCCCCAAGGGCCCGTGTGACTCCCCAGACCTGGCCGCCGGCTTCCCACCGGCGGCCTTTTTTGTCCGGGTTTCGGCCTTAGGTATTCTTTTTTAAAATATTATTTATCTTTATCAAGAGCTTGCGCCGGCACTTGACGGCCAGCACACCGTTACGGTTTGCTAAGAAAACGTTGACTTCGCGTATTTATTGGCTTAGTTTCCGTCGCGGAGGATTCCTTTCGGTTTCCTGTCAATCGGAATTTCATGCGGCGCCATGCGCCGGGTCCGAAGGCAGCAAACGTAGGGAGTTTCGGGGCCAAGGCGGCCTGGGACAGGGGAAAACGATCCGTGGGTGCGGGAACACCTACGACAGTCGATACCCCAGGTGGCAAACGGGCGGGAACCCGTTAGCCAATCAATCGTCCCGGACCACACCAGACCCAGCTCCAAGGCCGGCTGCGCCGGCCCGTATGCAGTGACTTCGACCTGTGCGCAGCAGGGTCTTTTTTCTTGGTCTGGGGAGTGCTTTTCCATGCGTTCTAATTCATTGTTCCGCAGCCGTGCGTTCAAGCGCACGGTGCTTGCCGTCGCCCTGAGCTCCACGCTCGCTGGCGGCGTTGCGTTCGCGCAGTCCACCACTGGTAGCATCTTCGGCCAGGCGCCGGCAGCTGCCGGTGAGACCGTCACCATCACCAGTGCAACAGGTGTCACGCGCACCGCTACCGTCGACGCCAACGGCCGCTACACCTTCGGCTCGCTGCCGACGGGTGAGTACACCGTTAACCTCGTTCGCGACGGTGCCACCGTCGATACGCGCAAGAACGTCGTGATCAAGATCGGCGCAGGTACCGAAGTTTCGTTCGCGGCCGCAGGCCCGAGCGCTGCCGGCGCGCAAAGCCTGGAAGGCGTGACGGTTTCGTCCGCTATCCTTCCTGCCATCGACGTCAGCGCCGTCGACTCGCGCACCGTCATCACCTCCAAGCAGCTGCAGCAGCTGCCGCTGGGCCGCTCGGCCGAAGCGATCGCCCTGCTTGCACCCGGCGTGGTCAACGGCAGCAACGGTGGCGGCAACTTCGCCGGCCCCACGGGTGGTCGCCTGGTCTCGTTCGCCGGTTCTTCGGTGGTCGAGAACGCGTACTACATCAACGGCATGAACGTGACCGATCCACTCGACGGCTTCGGCGGCATCACGCTGCCGTATGGCTCGATCGACCAGCAGGAAATTCTCACCGGCGGCTATAGCGCTGCCTATGGCCGTTCCGACGGCGGTGTGATCAACCAGGTCGGCAAGCGTGGTACCAATGAATGGCACTTCGGTGGCCAGGTGCTGTACGTGCCCAAGTCACTCAAGGGCGACCCGAAGAACGTTTACCTCGGCCCTTCCGCGGGCCCAGACGCCGGCAGCCTGTACCAGTACCGCCAGGACAACAAGGGCTGGTCGGCCGTGGAAAGCGCGTATGTTGGCGGCCCGCTGATCAAGGACAAGCTGTTCTTCTTCGGGTCGGTCGAGGCTGAGCGCATTCACGACCAGAACGTGGGCATCAACAGCTCCGCGCCTACCGACACCGTGCGCCAGTACAACGATCCGAAGTGGTACACCAAGCTCGACTGGAACATCACCGACAACCACATCGTCGAGTTGACGGCTGCTTCCACCAAGCAGGAATTCAACGGCAACACCTACGCGTACGACTACGACTCCAAGACGAAGGGCGACTTCATCAACCAGGCGACGCATTTCAAGAATGCCGCCAACATGTGGATCGCCAAGTACACCGGCTACCTGACCGACGACCTGACGCTGACTGCGCAGTTCGGTAAGCAGGTGACGGACCTGTACCAGGAACTGCCGGCTTCCTTCAATCCGGACCTGATCTTCATCTCTGCTGCGACCAATCAGAACCCGCTGTACACCGGCGGCCAGACGGGCGGCATCCGCAACAGCCAGACGATCAACCAGGCGGCCGACCCGAAGCACCAAACCCGCGGCGCCAACTACCGCATCGACTTGACGTACAAGATCGCCGATCACAGCATCGCTGCCGGTATCGACAACCAGCGCACGCAGGATCTTCACGACGGTACGCAGATGACCGGCAATGCCGGCTACCTGTGGCGCTACTACAAGGGCGCCCCGGGCACGCAGCCGATCGAGGGCCGCGTCGATGCCCCAGGGGCCTACCCGGGTGGTGCGGACGGTTACTACGTGACGCAGTACCGCATCACCAGTGCCGCCAGCGTCCGCGTGGAACAGCGCGCCCAGTATTTGGAAGACACCTGGCAGGTCAGCGATCGCTGGCTGGTGAAGGTCGGTATCCGCAACGACCAGTTCACCAACTTCAACAGCGACAATGTGCCGTTCATCAACCAGCACAACCGTCAGTGGGCTCCGCGCCTGGGCGCCAGCTGGGACGTCAATGGCGACTCCAGCTTCAAGGTGTACGCCAATGCCGGCCGTTACTACCTGGCGCTGCCGACCTCGGTGGCCCTGCGCGGTGCTTCCGGTTCGCTGTTCACCGAAACCTACTACACCTATACCGGTATCGACCCGACCAACGGCTATCCGACTGGTTTGACGCCGATCAATACGGAGAAGGGCCCGGGTGCTCCGATCTCGGCCAACAACGAGTACGGCCAGGCACCGGACGCGAAGACTGTGACGTCCAAGTCGCTTAAGGCGCAGTACCAGGACGAATACATCCTGGGCTTTGACAAGGCGCTCAACGACCAGTGGAACTACGGCGCCAAGGCGACCTACCGTTCCCTGAAGAACGCCATCGACGACACCTGCAACATCCAGCTCTTTACCGAGAAGGCTGAAGAGCAGGGCCTGCCGACGGACAACCTGCGTGGTTGCTATTTCTTCAACCCAGGTCGCGCGGTCGACTTTGCCGTGGCCGATGGCAATGGTGGCTTCCAGAACCTGCACATCAACAACGCGGAACTGGGCTTCCCTCACGTCAAACGCAACTACTACGGCCTGAACATGTACCTCGAGCATCCGTTCGACGGCACCTGGTTCGGTCGCCTGGACTACACCTACTCCAAGAGCTACGGCAACACCGAAGGCCAGGTGAAGTCGGATATCGGTCAGGCTGATATCGCCGCCACGCAGGACTGGGATTACCCGTCGCTGATGGACTACTCCAATGGCCTGCTGTCGAACAATCGCAAGCACCAGATCAAGGCTTACGGTGGCTACCAGGTGACGCCGGAGATCCTGCTGTCGGCGAATGTGTCGATCACCTCCGGTGCGCCCAAGAGCTGCGAAGGCTTGTACGGTCCGTTCGAGACCCATCCGGCCTACAACGGCAACTACTACCACTTCTGCGGCGGCAAGCCCTCGCGTCCTGGTGCTGCCGGTAGTACGCCGTGGCAGCACATCCTGTCGCTTAACGCCGAGTATCGCCCGGAGTTCGCCGACAAGAAGCTGGCCTTCAACGTGCTGGTTTACAACGTGCTCAACGAGCGTAAGCCGAACTACTACGACCCGGGTTACGGTGCGAGCGATGCGCTCGAGCCGACGTATAACCTCGCCGGCGGTGCCGTGGCTTCTCCGGATTTCGAGACCCCGCGTTACGTGCAGTTCGGTATCACCTACGACTTCTGATCCATAGAGTCGGGAGAAATTAAAACGCCGGGCGTCGCGCCCGGCGTTTTTTTTTGAAGGCTGGTCCTGATACCGGCATCGATGATGCTTATCATAAGTTATTGTATTTAAAGACTAATCCACGATTAATCCGGCGATTCACAACGATCATCGATGGGCGCTTGCCGCGACGCATGTCCTTGACTTTGCGATGGCGGCATTTCCCGTTTATATTTGACTCTTCCCCCGGTAAGCATCCATGGACGTTCACGCGCCCTGTATGCCCATCGCGCTCTTTTGTAGTTTTCCAACGAGGTATTTCCATGCGCAGGATCATTCTGCCGTTGCTTTCGGCGGCTTCGCTGGCACTGGCCGGTTGTAGTTCTTCTTCCGACAATGCACAGCAAGCTGCTGCTCCGGCGCCGACCTCGGTTTCCGGCACCGTGAGCCTGCGTGATCCGTCGATCCAGGTATCGCCAAACGCCAAGCTCGACGTGAACCTAGTCGATGTATCCCGCCAGGGTTCCTCGCCGATCGCCACCAAGAGCTTCCAGCCGGTTACCCTGCCGCAGCAGTACAAGCTCGATTTCGACGCTGCCGCTGTAAACGCCAACGACATCTACGTGGTGCAGGCCACCATGGTCGATGGCGACCGCACCTTCGACATGCCGCTGCAGGCGCCTGTGTTGACCAAGGGCAAGCCCGCCACCGCCGACATCGCGCTGCAGGCCAAGGCCACGGCGGGCGAGAAGGAACTGGCTGGCTTCAAGGATCTTCAGAAGCGCATCGGTGGCCTTAAGGTCTCCAATGGTACGCAGTTGCAGGAAGGCGTATCGCGCGGATGGCAGGTATTTCGTAACGGCGCGGATGTCGTCTTCATCCGCGAGCTGGTCGACTACGGCGATAAGGGTTTCACCAGCACCGACTATGCCTATAAGAACGGCAAGGTCTGGGTAGTCGAGCAGCAGAAGAAGCCCAGCAAGGACGGCAAAGCCACTTCCACCGAGCGTGCCGCCTGGAACGACAACGGCGACCTGGTGCTGAAGACCAATGATGCCGGTAGCAAGACTTCGCCGCTCAGCGACGATGAAGCGGCGAACCTCAAGAAGCAGGGCGAGTCTATCCTTGCCAAGGGCAAGGGCGGCAAGTAAGAGGCCACATAGATGAAATGAAGAAGGGGCGCCCATTGGCGCCCCTTCTTCATTTCGACAAAAGCCAAATCCGAGAATCTGTGGCTTTCTTCAACCGGCGCACATGTATACGGGGTATGGGTCGTAATACAACGAGCAATTTGTATAGATCGGGTCTCCACCGCCGCCACCGGATTCCGTCGGCTGGCCCGCACCCTCATCGCACGGGGTTCCGACAAAGTAATTGAACTGCGTTTGTACACCAGTACGTGTCGTCTCACCGTTGCATTCATAGTGAACAGTGCCGGCCACCACTGTATGTGTCGCATCGGTGTAATAGACATTTTTAGTGTCATAGACGCCTTTCGGATACGCAGCAAACGCCGCGCCGGTTGCGCTTAACAAGGCGAGTCCGGCAATGATTCTTGAACTGAGAAGCATGATTGAAATCCTCCCTGGCGCCGCCAGCCGGCGCTTGAATAAGCTAGGCCACGAGGTCTCGGTTTTATGTAGGCATTGGACGATACCGTTGTAGTCAATTACCTACATATGCGTAGGTAATTGACTACAACGGTGTTGCCACTGCTGTCGATGCCGGATGTCGGGGCTATTCCAGAGATCCAGGTGAGATCCAAGAGGATAGAAAGCCTGAAGTTTGGATGCGAGCAAAAAAAGCCGGCGCAAGCCGGCTTTCTTCTAGTCGGCTCTCTTGAGATCAAAACCCGATCTTCATCCCCAGGTTCACGCTGTTGTACTTCTGCGAGTCGTCGCTGAAGCGACCGCTGTAACCGATCCAGCTGACCACGCTGTCGGAAAGCTGCGCCATCAGGCCGAGGTCGGCGGTGCCCCAGGTCTTGTCGGGGTTGAAGCCCTGCAGCACGAACGTGCCGTTCATCGACACCAGGCCCGCCTCGATGTCGCGCGGGTCGGCCTTGCTGTCGCGGTTGAAGGACACTTCGGCATACGGGTGGAGCGCCAGTTCGTGCGCCGTCCAGTTGCCCTGCAGGCGCCAGCCCACGGTGGAGATCAGCGCCTTGCGCTCCTGGCGGCCGAAGGTCATCGCCGAAGAGTCGTTACCGTCTTCGTTGTACGGATCGACCTTGTTATTCTGCCATTCGAAGTTCACGAACGGGCCGGTCTTGATCGACTCCGAGCCGAACCACCAGCCGCCGGTCAGCGCGGCATCCAGGTGCGAGCCGCTGGTGTCACCTGATTCGGTGCGGATGGCGGGTCCGAGGGCGAACTTGCGGTCGATGTCGTTGTAGCTGAGCTGGCCGAAGCTGCCGATGGCACCGAAGTAGCCGCCACCCTGGTGGTAGAAGGCGTACAGGGAGC
>Ga0307510_10003100_pt1 | contig 19222 bp, 21 predicted proteins | sample 12_EM_MG_FD_207224 | JGI IMG/M metagenome (GOLD analysis project Ga0307510, IMG submission 207224) | Populus trichocarpa ectomycorrhiza microbial communities from riparian zone in the Pacific Northwest, United States - 12_EM | ecosystem: Host-associated > Plants > Roots > Unclassified | place...
TTGGATCCCATTAAACCGTCAATTAACTACTTCGAGCCGCCAAAAAAGCGTGTATTCGATCTGTACAGTGATCTATTCGTCTCAGTAAGACCCTACATTCCATGTACATCATATTCCGACAATAACCGCATAATCTTCCGGTGTCCGTACCGCGATGCTACTTGATATGCTGTCCGGTCTGAGTCATTCCGCATCCTAACATTCGCTCTTTGCTTGAGGAGCGCCTCGACAATTTCAAAGTATCCAGACTTTGAAGCGAAGTGCAATGGAGTCCAATTGTCCTGCATCTTCATATTCACATCAGCACCATGATCGAGTAACAACTGGACAACGCCCAAGTGTCCCTCTCGTGATGCTATGTGCAACGGCGCTCGACCCGTCCAGTCCCGGGAGTTCACGTCCGCACCATGCTTGATCAGCAACTCGGCAACTTCAACTACACCGCTCTGAGAGGCATAAAACACTGGAGTCCGGTGAATTGCGTCCCGTTTGTTAACATCTGCTCCACCGTCAAGTAATGACCGCACGGTCTCGACATCCCCAGCTTCTGATGCAGCATGTAACGTAGTCCTCTCGTCAGAACTATTTGTACCTTCCCCGTGGCCAATTGGCGGCTGTGGGACTTGGGGAAGGGAGTCCTGTGGTGCCGTGTGCGAATGGATCACGTCGGTGAGGACCTGGGAATCCATGACTCCCATGCGCTCCGCTAAAAGCCTTGCAACATCAGACCTCCCAGAACCGGATGCCAGGTCCAATGGAATCGCGTCGTTGGCGTTGCGAGCGTTGACGTCCGCACCGGACTCGAGTAACAGTGTGACGACGTCGATATGTCCACTTTGACCTGCTTTGTGTAGTGGGGTAGAATTCTTGCTATCTCGAGAATTGACATTTGAGCCAGATGCGAGCAGTAGACGCGTAGTCTTGAGTTGTCCGTGACCTGATGCTACGTGTAAGGGGGATTCTCGGTTGTGATTCTGCGAATTAACATCTGCGCCATGCTGGATGAGTAATTCGGCAATGGCGGGATTGCCATTGTTGGATGCGAGATGGAGAGCAGAACCATAGCACCCTCCATCCAGATTGGGACCTGCGTGGTGGTGATTTTGAACTACTGCACAGGATGTGAATAAATCTACTGACGTACCACTGGATGAGATCTGGCAGTCATGATGACGGGATTCCACCGCCGCGCTGTTCTGGAGCAGCAAACGAACGACATCTAGATGTCCATTTTCCGATGCGAACATTAATGAGGTACAGCCACAGTTCTGACGGGAGTCGGCGGTCGCGCCATTCTGCAGTAACAAACGCACGACATCCAAATGTCCATTTTGCGATGCGAGCATCAATGGGGTCCAGCCATCGTTGTCATGCGAGTCCACACTTGCGCCGTTCTGGAGTAGCAAACGTACGACATCCAAATGTCCATTTTGTGATGCGAGCATCAATGAGGTCCAACCTTTGTTGTCACGCGAATCCACACTTGCGCCGTTCTGGAGTAACAAACGCACGATATCCGCATGTCTACTTTCCGATGCGAGCATCAATGAGGTCCGGTCATCGCTAGTACAGGAGTCCACGGGCGCGCCGTTTTGGAGTAACAAATGCGCGATATCCGCATGTCCACCATCCGATGCGAGCATCAATGGGGTCCAGCCATCGTTGTCATGGGAGTCCGCACTTGCGCCGCTCTGGAGTAGCAAACGTACGATATCCAAATGTCCATTTTGCGATGCGAGCATCAATGAGGTCCAACCTTTGTTGTCAGGCGAATCCACACTTGCGCCGTTCTGCAGCAGCAAACGTACGACATCCAGATGTCCGAATTTCGACGCAGACATCAATGCCATCCAGCCGCCCTTCTCACAGGAATTTGCAGCCGCGCCACGCTGTAACAATACCCGTGCAATCTCCAGTTCTCCCTCTTGCGAAGCCATAATCAACGGGGTGCTCTCGTCGACGTTCCGAGAGTTGACATCAGCATGGTGGTCGAGTAACAGTTCTATCACATCTAGTCGTCCTCTTCGTGATGCTTCGTACAGTGGGTCGAATTTCTCGTCATTCAAGGTGGCCACATCCGCGCCATGTTCCAGAAGTAATCTCATAATATCGACATTTCCCTTGATGACGGCGGCATGTAATGGGGTACTGTGGTATCCGCCCCTGGTGTTGATGTCCCCTGGATGGGTGATAACCAGGTGTTCTACAAGGTCACGGAATCCACATAGTGTGGCATAGTATAATGGAGAAGTCGCCGGTGGCGATGGGTGGTCCGTGAACATGGTCTCCCGGAATGAATAGTCAATGTCATGTATCCACACCCATGTTGCAAGGTGTGGCTTGTGGGGGTCAAAAAGTCGCACCATCGCGTCTTTGATCCTAGATGATATGTCGTGGACCTGGGCATGCTCGATCCAGTATCGAGCTGCGTAGACAGCAAGGGGATAGTTCTTCATGCTGTCCTTGTCGACCTGATCGTTTAATGTGAGAAGGACGCTCAGAGAAGCCATTGCGAGGATCGCGTGCGCCGAATGCGAAAGAATGTGGTACTCGGAAAGGCCCTTCCCAGCGTCGGTGAGGCGTTGTGATGTCAAGTATTCCTTGACGGAAAAGTGAGAGAACCGTACAACTCGCGACCCGTCCATGTCGACAATGGTGATTAAACTTGAGCATATCGATAACACCTCGTCTTCTGGGTACTCTGGACGCCAATTTATGTGGTATTTGGGAGTTAGTCCTGCGTCGAATTCAATCGCAAGGACATCCGCAAGCTCCTCCACCCGAAGCGGCCGAATTGACTCCGCAAGACATTGGAAGAGGCGTTGTGCGAATTCCTGTCTCTCCTGGGCGATGCTCTGGAGTATCCGATCATAAGTCTCATCCAAACTCTCCGGCAAGTTGTCAAGAGCGCGACGGATCACAGAGGGAAGACTACGCCTCAGGGCTTCCAGTTGGCAAGTGACCCATCGAAACCTGAGGAGTGACATCAGAACTCTCATGATTTGGCGTAGTAATAATGACGTACATTCCGTCAGCCCTCTGAGAGAGTGTACTGATGACCATCTCCTTGTCCTCCTCCCTCCATCTTCGCATCTTCCGATCTGAATAGACGACAGACCTGACATAGTCAGCGATGTCCTTGTTTTGACCGACTTCGCCATGAAGGGAAATAGTGTGAGATGCTGAAGATGCGAGGGAAGTTTGGATATCTGCCTCAGGGCGACTGGTCGCGCAGATGCGAAGATTTGGGAGGTGTAAATCGACAAGTTGGTCGACCAGATCAAGTACCCATTCCCGATGGGACTTCACGCCAGAATCGGTTGGGCATTCATCAAGGGCATCAATGATGATATAGACTGTTGGCTGTCCTTCAAATTTGAGCATCTTTTTCAAGCAACCCAGTAGGGTGTCGTCATCAGGCCGCCGTGATCCTCCATCATACTCAGAATATAGAGCAGAGAGAAGGTTGTAGCAGGGATCGGATTTGGCAGAAAGCTGCATAACAAGTGAAGTTAGTAGTCCGGTGACCTCCTGCTTCTTGCGATCTCTGAAATCACAGTAGAAGTAGGCTATCAAGGCCAATCCAGTATCCCGAAGGCTCTCGACTCGTTGAACAATGCTGGAGCTGTTCGATCGTTTGAATGAGCTGGACGAACCATTTCGAGAATCACTTACCACAATATACTTTTGCCTGACCCCGCTGCGATATCATCCGCCAGGGGCAATCAGAGCATGCGAGAAAGAAGTGGGAGAAACACGTACGTTTACCATGAATCCAAAGGAGTGACCCCGTCGCTGTCCATTCCTTATACTTGTCACTTTCAATGAACCATGACGCAGTTCCCTCGAGATGGTCTTTGCGGGCAATATTGTGATTGATCGAGGAATCCGGGGGGGTGAGCCAACTCCGAACATGCATTTGGAACTGGTTCCCTGCAAATCATGTTCAACTTCGACAACTATAAGTGTGAACATCGAAACTGACTCTGCAGTCTGTTCATCCCATCCGCCATCTCTTGAATCGAAACTAACATGCGCAATCAGTTTAGGAGAATTAGGTGTCCCACGCAGGTTGAACATACCTAAAACTTGCTGTATGACAATCATTGATGCCTTGCCGTCTACCCAGACGAGGCTTGTCAGTCGTCTGATAGCCATCAGAGTAACGAATCTCACCGTTCATGACTACCTTCAAATTGTCGAACAGTCCATGCACGACTTGCAGTGTGTGGGCACCAGCCATCCGAGCCTCTTCCTGGGTGAGTCTGTCTAATCGCTGGAGGATGGCCTCGACGTCGCTCTCTCCGAGTAGTCGCTTTGCGAATTTCTCTGAACCACGAGTCAGCCAGTGAAGATCGGTGGGTAGTGGACGACGTACTAAAGCGACCGTTTTTTATCTGCTCTGTGGCCAGTGCAACTACATTGAGGACCTCAATCATGATTTTCACCATGATATCTGACATCGCGGGGAATGACGGGATCTTCTCAGTATAGATATGGAGGCGTATAAGGAGATTCGTGACGCATTCGAAAAGGTCGGCAAGGGCATCATAGCTTGCACTGACGCTGATGGCTGCCTGATGTCGATCGATATCGAACAAAGGAATGACGGAGGGAAGGGTGATACGTACTGAGAGGAGAACGCCAATGGCGGTGAATATGGCGTTCGTTGGTTGAAATGGCGTCTGTAGGGAGGTGTAAGGGCATGATCTGATGAGGAAATTCAGTGCTGGTTGCTTACGAGGCTCGATGCACCGACGAGGATGGCCGAAAACGCATGGATGACTTTTACTACGGGGCGAAGACAGTCGATCAACTTTCGATATCTGTCTCGATAGTCTCTGAATGCAGATTCCCTTTCTAGAAGTAGCTTGACGACGTCATCGGGGGAATGGCAGTTCTGGAGTTGCTCTGCGGAAGGGTGATTGGCTAGGTCGATTCCAGTCTGCTTGTGATAGCTGTCCAACGCGGCATCTAGGATGGATTGAAAGTCGGTGGATGATGTGGCCAGCGAAGACATGAAAGTGGACGGGAGGGCCGAGGGAAGAGAGGTTAACAAGGATCGGACTTGGTTGGAACGCAGGAATTAGTCTTCTTTCAAACGGGCGCGATAAACTTTACAAGTGCAGTTCCCAGACCTGCCAGCGCTGGAGGTCATTAGTAATCACGGCACGAAACACCAACTCCAACCGATCTCGGCGCCTATGTCTCCCCGTCAATCTTCCCTCCCGTCAGGGCCAACATCAAAGGCTGTAGTGTCCACCTTAACCCCTCCAACATGTCCTTGGATAACATTGGGAGGCCAATGTCTTATAACTAATCTTTCTTCAAATATAGGCAGAGAAATTGACCCTTTGGCAAGTCAGTCGAGGAAGACGAAGATCATCCTAACGCTACTCTACGTGGCGGTCACTGGCAGATGATATCTCAACTCGCCAGTCAGTTGCTGGCATTTGTTGGTAGGGGTAATTCCTGCAGTAACTAGCGACATGTTCTCTAACGTGGATGCTCTATCGGAGGGTTTACACCAGGCACGTCTCAATTTCCATGTCGTTCCCCGACAATTTTTAACTCTTGACACGCATTGCATACTGCAAAGACCAAACGCGAGCGACTAAGAAGACTTCAGGACGTCGGTCAACTGGGTCAACACCCCCAAATCATGATTGGTCCTCCGATTCCAGTTCAATGTCCCCTTACCCGTATGTCTGCAGCCCTTGAAGTTCACACACGTGTGGAATCTTCTGGGAGCAGCAAATCACAACAAGACAACTACAGTGTCATGCCCCTCAAAAACCATTCCGACTACTCTGAATCCTCCACTGCGACTACGGTCACCGGTTTTCACCCCCCTGTGGGCGCTCACATTCTGGTGTTCCACGGCCCCCATGTCTCCCCAGCCCCATTCCTGACCTTTTTCTTCGAAGGAACCGTCCTACACGATTCGGAATGCTCAAGTGACTTGAAACAGATACGTAATAGTAAGCTTCCTTAGATTATTAGCATAGTGTTACCTTTTCATTGAAGCGGTCGACGGCCACATACCTCGCGCCAATTTTGGCTACTGAAAGCTTGGTCTGTCGAAGTAACTCGTCCCCTATGTCGTACACCTTGTCACTTTTTTTTTTGGAACTGCTCGTTCCCGTCCTCACAGAGAAATAGACTTCATTAGTCAAGCGAAGGTTTTCGTTGACCTTGCCGCCCACGGAATCGTCTTGAAGGTAGATGCAGCTTTGAAGCTCAGTACTTTGTCGGTGAGCCCGAATCAACATCCTTCATGTTCGTCGTCACCGAGGCGGTTCGAGGGCGAGTAAACACCTGTGCAGGGCTGCAGACGATCGTCGAGAAAGGCAAAGAGGGGTACATTGCAAAAGTGGTCGTTCTTTCGGCGGGGGAATGATGTCATTGGCTTTCTTCGCATCGAGCAGCGCATCTTTGAAACTCTGCTTTTCGTAGACGGAGGCACAGGAGTCGGATAGCCTGAAGAAGTGGGGAAGAGAAGTTGTGCCCTCAATCGAGTAAAGAGAAGTGAGGAATGTTCCGGCAACTCGTCGAATGAATTAAGATCGTGATCGTTGAGGGCTCCATGAGGGTCGTGAGGTCGGAACTTCTCTATTCGTTTTGCATGTGAAAATTTCCAACCCGGGAGGACGCACACCAGCGGTAATACGATTCTCGTTCGTTATCGTTAATGCACACGGGGTGACGCGGCTCCAGTGGTCCCAATTTGGCCCCGTGATCGCGATGAGATCGGTCACCGGATCTAGTATTAGTATCTTATCGGTGATAAGTGATACAGCTCAGGTAAGCAGCCAAAAACTAAACTACCTCGTTGGCTGGTGTGATAGATTGTGAAGGATATGAAAGTGATACCGAAAAGTAGTACAGAACGTGTCAAAAACAAGCTATGAACGAATGAAGCTTAATGAAGTGCTGATGTAAAGTAAGGTTACTGCCACTAAGCAAAGGAGATCGCCTATTGCCGACAGCACTGGGTAATTTCGAGTTGTCAACGGTATGGTTCAAACGTCGCATAAACACACCTTTGACACGAATCCCCATATTTCTCCCTGTTGACACCGACTCTTCATTTAAAATCCCCGCGCGTTTTCACTGCCAACCCCACATCGTTCACCTGCAGGAATCCCGCTGTCCGACCCGCTAGGCAAGGGAAGGTGCTCCTCACCCAGACGCTCGCGATATTGTACCCCCTTGCCTTCTTTTCCGTCGAGGGCCCTGATCTGCTGAACGTGTACATCGGAAAGTCGGGGGCGGGTGAAGGTCCGGCAGACGTTCTAGCGGCTATGTGCCACCCGCCCTGGGTCATGGACTGAATCGTTTCACAGCTCCTTGCCGAACCTGACGGCATCTCCTCTTATCCCCCTCCTTCACCCGGTGGCAGTGGTGGCATGTTTCTCCATACATGTTTCCCTTGATCCTAACACCCACTGACCTGTTGGTCATTTGAAACGATTACACGTAAAGTCCACATCTCGTCACCCCATCCATCTTCATTCCCGAACTAATTCTCAAGGATGAATGTTCATCGCCCTCTTCTCCGTTCAAACCCGGCGCACTCTCATTTTCTAATCGCCTGCTGCCGCTCCAAACGTATCGCTCAGTGGCCACGGCATGGGAAATCTTCCGTCGAAAACTACCCGCTGTAAATCGCAGGCTTTTACGCGGCCACTGACGCACAGAAGTTCGTGCCAGCCAGGATTGGAGTGGGAGTAGGCGCCCTGCCGTCGCCTGGATGCGCGTGGACGCGCATCATTCCGGGCGCGCTCAAGGGGCCGGACAGGAACCGCCCAAGAACGCCTGCGCGCTAGCAAACTTTACCGTGTGCTGGACGCCCGTCAGGGTACTTTTCAATGAAGTTGGACGGTAGCCATTGCTTGATGGAACCAGGAGGCTCGATGAGACGCTGCCTCTGCGCATCGCTGGACTCACTTGTGATCGACCCGGATGGATGCACGAAGGTGAAAAGGCGGGCTCCTCGTGGGATAAAGTGGGTCATCAACAAGATTCTCGAGAACCATCACCGAACCTGGGAGCTTGGATAATTGAAGTACTCGAACGAGAGGAGACTCAAATTTCGAGTAGGGAAAGGTGAGAGGGCGACAAAGGTGAGTTACAAGTGGCGAAGATAGGCCATTATCGAGTTCTCTGGGATATCAACGGCATGTGGTGGAGAACTGTTGTTAGTTTCGATGAGGCTATCCAAGGTAGCGTTGGCTTACAGGAGGGAGCGGATAGGTTCGAAATCGATGGAGCCTGATATATTGTACTCGAATGATGTTAAACCACGAACGAACATTCTGAACGCCGGCCAGTGGCATTCCATGTTAATGATTCTGGAAGCGAGTAGGTTGTTCCACAATGGAATGATGTATTCGCTCTCTCCAAGGGGCATCCCGCGCCTGAAAGACGATCGCGATACAAAGAGGGGAACCAATTTCTGCGGGGTTGGGAGGGGGTATGTTATCCCACAACGAGGACAGGAACAATGATACATCTACACCCTTCAAGTGGCATGCTTTGACATACGTCAAATCCAGGCGACGCAACTCGGCAAGGATTTTCTCGCGCATCGCAAGATCATTGGGGTGCACCATTTGAACTCCCTCCGACGGTTTCAAGACAGTACCTCCGAGCGATTTACGGATGGTGAGCTCGGTAACCCTCCCGCGTGATCGTTCGCGCCACTCCCGCGCCTCGCGAAGCGCATTCTTCGGCGGTTCCGCGAGCGGCAACGAGTGCCAGAGCGTAGGATGTGAAAGCGCCACTTCGCGCCATCTGCGACAGACGTGTGAGAGAGCGACGGGCCGACATGTGAGGTCGAACGCCCTCAGGAATAATTCGACGGGCATCCCCGCAATTGGGACTTGGTCTGCGCTTCCAGGTGGGAACATGAGGCCATCATGGCCACGAGTTCGCGCTGGCATCCTTTGTGCTTTGCGTCATCACCGAAGCGATCGAAGGCGAGTGAACACATGCCAGTGCCGCGGAGGGTTTGTTGAGGGAGGCGAATAAGCGAGCAGAGAAAGTAGCCCTGGCACTGGGCGGGCGCGATATCGGTGGTCTTCTTCGCATCGCGCAGCGCGTCTTTAAGACGATTCTGCTTTTCATAGACGGAGGCGCAGGAATCGTATAGCACATGGGATGCGCCATCTGCGATACGGATAGCCTGCCGGACCACGGGGAGAAACGCCATCAATTGTTTTCTCTAAAGAGAAGGTCGGTACCTGGTCAGAGGAGTTGAGAGCGCCATCTAGGTCTTGAAGTCGGAACCTCTCTATTCCTTGAAAAGAATCTCTTCCAACTCGAGAAGTTCGACATGACGACTTCTGGAACGTGCACTGGCGACACTGTGGCGGTTGCGGTGTTATTGATTGGATTTGTTCTGTCAAGTGAAACGTGTAGGCCAGGCCCAGTGTTGTGTCATCACGTCACGCGTTGCCCTTAGGGCGCGGATTTGGCCGCTACAGTCGAACCCCTCTTAACCCATACCCCTCCGTTACGACTTTGAGCTATGGGTTATCAGAGGGTATGGGTTTTGAGGGTGTCACTAAAGCCTAAACCTCAAGTTGGTAACTAAAAAAATGTATGGGATTTGAGAGGTTATGGGTTATCAGGGGTATGGGTTAAGAGGGGTTTGACTGTATTTACTGTTGAACGTTGAACCTCTGCGTGAACGATTTGGATGAAAGACAGCTGTGCAACCCTCCAGGCGTTTACGTCTTGACCCCTATGTTTGATATCTCACGCGTCGCACACTGCTCCACTTGCGCGACCAGCACCGTGATAGTACTGTATCTGGCGTTGGATTCCACTAAACCGTCGATTAATTACTTTGAGCCCCCAAGATAAAGTGTATGCGGTTTGTACAGTGATCCATTCGTCCCAACAATGCTCTATATCCCATGTACCTCATATTCTGACAATAATCGCATAATCTTCCGTTCTCCATACCGCGATGCTACTTGATATGCTGTCCGGTCTGAGTCATTCCGCATCCCAACATTCGCTCCTTGCCTGAGGAGCGCCTCGACAATTTCAAAGTATCCAAACTTTGAAGCGAAGTGCAATGCAGTCCAGTGGTCCTGCGTCACTGCATTCACATCAGCGCCATGACCGAGTAACAACTGGACAACGACCAAGTGTCCCTTTCGTGACGCTACGTGCAACGGTGCCCGGCCAGTCCCGTCCTGGGAGTTCACGTCCGCACCATGTTTGATCAGCAACTCGGCAACTTCAACCATTCCACCCTGAGACGCATAAAACACTGGAGTCCGGTAACTCGCATCCCGTTTGTTTACGTCAGCTCCACCGCCAAGTATTGACCGCACGGTCTCAACATCCCCTGATTCTGATGCAGCATGTAATGTGGTCCCCTCGTCAGAATTATTTGTACCTTCCCCGTGGCCAATTGACGGCTGTGCGACTTGGGGAAGGATGTCCCGTGGTGCCGTGTGTGAATGGGCCACGTCGGTGAGGACCTGGGAATCCATGACTCCCATGCGCTCCGCTAAAAGCCTTGCGATATCAGACCTCCCATGATGGGATGCTAGGTCTAATGGGATGGCGTCGTTGGTGTTTCGAGCGTTGATATCCGCACCGGATTCGAGTAACAGTGTGACGACATCGAGATGTCCACTTTGAGCTGCATTGTGGAGCGGAGTGGAATTCTCACTATCACGAGAATCGACATCTGAGCCGGATGCGAGCAGCAGCTGCGTGGTCGTGAGTTGTCCGTGACCGGAGGCTAGGTGTAAGGGGGTTTCCTGGTCGTGGTTGCGCGAATTAACATCTGCACCATACTGGATGAGTAATTTGACAATGGTGGAATGGCCATTGGTGGATGCGAGATGGAGAGCAGTACCGGGGCACCCTCCATGCGGATCTGAATCTGTATGATGGTGATTTTGAACCACTGCAGAGGACGTGAATATATATGGTGACGCACCACTGGATGAGATCTGCCTGTCATGATGACATGAGGCCACTGGCGCGCTGCTCTGGAGTAGCAAATGTACGATATCCAGATGTCCATTTTGCGATGCAATCATCAATGAGGTCCAGCTATAGTTGTTACAGGAGTCCACGGGCGCGCCGTTCTGGAGTAACAAACGCACGATATCCGCATGTCCCCTTTGCGATGCGAGCATCAAAGAGGACCAACCATTGTTGTCATGCGGATCCACAGCTGCGCCGTTCTGGAGGAGCAAATACACGACATCCAGATGCCCATTTTGCGATGCAATCATCAATGAGGTCCAGCTATAGTCCTTACAGGAGTCCACGGGCGCGCCGTTCTGGAGTAACAAACGCACGATATCCGCATGTCCCCTTTCCGATGCATTCATCAATGAGGTCCGACCATTGTTGTCATGCGGGTCCACAGCTGCGCCGTTCTGGAGGAGCAAATCCACGACATCCAGATGTCCATTTTCCGATGCGTACATCAATGAGGTCCAGCTATAGTTGTTACAGGAGTCCACGGGCGCGCCGTTCTGGAGGAGCAAATCCACAACATCCATATGTCCATTTTGCGATGCGTACATCAATGAGGTCCAGCTATAGTTGTTACAGGTCTCCACGGGCGCGCCGTTCTGGAGTAACAAACGCACGACATCCAAATGTCCATTTTGCGATGCAGCCATCAGTGAGGTCCAACCATTCTTGTCATGCGAGTGCACAGTTGCGCCGTTCTGGAGTAACAAATCCACGACATCTAGGTGTCCATTTTTCGATGCGATCATCAATGAGGTCCAGCTATAGTTGTTACAGGGGTCGACGGGTGCGCCGTTCTGGAGTAACAAACGCACGATATCCGCATGTCCACTTTCCGATGCGAGTATCAATGAGGTCCAACCATCGTTGTCATGCGAATCCACTGCTGCGCCGTTCTGGAGAAGTAAACGCACGACATCCAGATGTCCATTTTTCGACGCGGACATCAATGACACCCAGCCACTCTGCTCATGGGAATTTGGAGCTGCGCCATGCCGTAACAATACCCGTGCAATCTCCAGTTCTCCCTCTTGCGACGCCATAATCAATGGGGTGCTCTCGTCGACGTTCCGAGAGTTGACATCCGCATGGTGGTCGAGTAACAGTTCTATCACATCTAGACGCCCTCTTCGTGATGCTTCGAACAGTGGGTCGAATTTCTCGTCATTCAAGGTGGCCACGTCCGCGCCGTGTTCTAGAAGTAATATCATAATATCGACATTTCCCTTGATGACAGCAGCATGTAATGGGGTACTGTGGTATCCACCCCTGGTGTTGATGTCGCCTGGATGGGTGATAACCAGGTCTTCTACAAGGCCACGGAATCCACATAGTGTGGCATAATATAATGGAGTAGCTGCTGGTGGCGATGGGTGGTCCGTGAACATGGTCTCCCGGAATGAATAGTCAATGTCGTGTATCCACACCCATGTTGCAAAGTATGGCTTGTGGGGGTCAAAAAGTCGCACCATCGCGCCTTTGATCCTAGAGGATATGTCGTGGACCTGGGCATGCTCGATCCAGTATCGAGCTGCGTAGACAGCAAGGGGATAGTTCTTCATGCTGTCCTTGTCGACCTGATCGTCTAATGCGAGAAGGACGCTCAGAGAAGCCTTTGCGAGGATCGTGTGGGCCGAATGTGAGAGAACGTGATACTCGGAAAGGCCCTTCCCAGCGTCGGTGAGGCGTTGTGATGTCAAATATTCCTTGACGGAAAAGTGAGAGAACCGTACGACTCGCGACCCGTCCATGTCGACGATGGTGATTAAACTTGAGCATATCGATAACACCTCCTCTTCTGGGTTCTCCGGGCGCCAATTCATATGGTATTTAGGAGTTGGTCCTGCCTCGAATTCAATCGCAAGGATGTCCGCAAGCTCCTCCACCCGAATCGGTCGAATTGACTCCGCAAGACATTGGAAGAGACGCTGTGCGAATTCCTGTCTCTCCTGGGCAATGCTCTGGAGTATCCGATCATAAGTCTCATCCAAACTCTCCGGCAAGTTGTCAAGAGCGCGACGGATCACAGCAGGAAGACTACGCCTCAGGGCTTCCAGTTGGCAAGTGACCCAGCGAAACCTAAGGAATGACATCAGAACTCTCATGATTTGGCATAGTAACAATGACTTACATTCCGTCAGCCTTCTGAGAGCATAGTGATGACCATCTCCTTGTCGTCCTCCCTCCATCTTCCCATCTTCCAATCTGAGTAGACGACAGACCTGACATAGTCAGCGATATCCTTGTTTTGTCCGACTTCGCCATGAAGAGAAATGGTGTGAGATGCGGAAGATGCGAGGGAAGCTTGGATATCTGCCTCAGGGCGACTGGTCACGCAGATGCGAAGATTTGGGAGGTGTAAATCGACTAGTTTGTTCACCAGATCAAGGACCCATTCCCGATGGGACTTCACTCCAGAATCGGTGGGGCATTCATCAAGGGCATCGATGATGATATAGACTGTTGGCTGTTGTTTAGTTTTAAGCATCTTTTTCATGCAACCCAGTAGGGTGTCGTCATCAGGCCGCCGTGATCCTCCATCATACTCAGAATATAGAGCGGAGAGAATGCTGTAGCAGGGATCGGATTTGGCAGAAAGCTGCATAACAAGTGAAGTCAGTAGTCCGGTAACCTCCTGCTTCTTGCGATCTCTGAAATCACAGTAGAAGTAAGCTATCAAGGCCAGTCCTGTATCTCGAAGGCGCTCGACTTGTTGAACAATGCTGGAGCTGTTCGACAGTTCGAATGAGCTGGACGAACCATTTCGAGAATCACATACCACAATATACTTTTGCCCGACCCCGCTGTGATGTCACCCGCCAGAGGTAATCAGAGAGTGCGATAAAGAAGTGGGAGAAACACATACGTTTACCATGAATCCAAAGGAGTGACCCTGTCGCTATCCATTCTTTATACATATCACTTTGGATGAACCATGACGCAGTTCCCTCGAGATGGTCTTTGCGGGCAATATTGTGATTGATCGAGGGATCCGGGGGGGTGAGCCAACTTCGAACATGCATTTGGAATTGGTTCCCTGCGAATCATGTTCAACTTCGACGACTATAAGAAGTGGAAGTGTAAACATCGGAACTGACTCTGTAGTTTGTTTATTCCATCCGCCGTCTCTTGAATCGAAGCTGACATGCGCCATCAGTTTAGGAGAATTGGGCGTTCCACGCAGGTTGAACATACCTAGAGCTTGCTGTATGACAATCATTGAGGTCTTGCCGTCTACTCGGACGAGTATTGTCAGTCGTTTGGTACCCACCAGAAAAAGAAAGCCCACCGTTCATGACTACCTTCAAATTGTCGAACAGTCCATGCACGACTTCCAGTGTATGGGCACCGGCCATCCGAGCCTCTTCCTGGGTGAGTCTATCTAACCGCTGGAGGATAGCCTCTACGTCGCTCTCGCCGAGTAGTCTCTTAGCGAATTTCTCTGGACCACGAGTCAGCCAGTAAAGATCAGTGGGTAGTGGACCACTTACTAAAGCGACCGTTTTTTATCTGCTCTGTGGCTAGCGCAACCACATTGAAGACTTCAATCATGATTTTTACCATGATATCTGACATCGCAGGGAATGACGGGATCTTCTCAGTATAGATATGGAGGCGTTTAAGGAGATTCGTGACGCATTCGAAAAGGTCGCTAAGGGCATCATAGCTTGCACTGACGCTGAAAGCTGTCTGGTATGGATCGATATCGAACGAAGGAATGACAGAGGGAAGGGTGATACGTACTGAGAGGAGAATATCAATGGGGGTGAAAATCGCAGTCGTTGGTTGAAATGGAATCTGTAGGGAGGTGTAAAGGCATGATTTAGTAAGGAAATTGATTGCTTACGAGGCCCGATGTACTGCCGAGGATGGCCGAAAACGCATGGATGATATTTACTACGGGGCGAAGACAATCGATCAACTTGCGATATTTGTCTCGATAGTCTTTGAATGCAGATTCTCTTTCTAGAAGTAGTTTGGCGACGTCATCTGGGGAACGGCAGTTGTGGAGTTGCTCTGCGACGGGATGATTGATGAGGTCGATTCCAGTCTGCTTGTGATAGTCGTCCAACGCGGCATCTAGGATGGATTGAAAGTCGGTGGATGATGTGGCCATCGAAGGCACGAAAGTGGATGGGAGGGCCGAGCGGAGCGAGGTTAAAACAAGGATCAGACTTTGCTTGGAACGCGATATGTAGCCTTCTTCAAACTGGCGCGATGAACCCTTCAAGCGTAGTTAGCTTCGGACACCTGCACACTCAGCCTGTGGCTTACCAATCTCAGCGCCTATGTCTCTGTCCCCCGGGCCGTAAATCTTCCCTCCCGTCGGGCCAACATCCACTGCTATCGTGTCCACCTCACCCTCTCCAACATTTTCTTGGATGCCAGTGGGGGGCAAATGTTGTCTTATTACTGACCTTTCTTTAAAACTGGGCAGAGAAATTGAGCCCCTTGGCGGGCTTTAGATCATTGAGTGACTGTAGTATTTCTCGGAGACAGCAGCTCAGTCGAGGAAGACGAAGATCATCCTAACGCCACTCTACGTGGCGGTCACTGGCAGATGGTCGCTCAACTCACCAGTCAGTTGCTGGCATTTGTGTTCAGGGGTGGTACCTACAGTAACTAGCGACATGTTCTCTAACGTGGATGCTCTAGTATCGGAGGGTTTCCACCAGGTACGTCTCAATTTACATGTCATTCCCTGATAGGTTTTTACTCTTGACGCTCATTACATATTGTAAGGACCCACTGGCAACACGAGCGACTAAAAAGTCTTCAGGACGTCGTGAAACCCCCAAGTCATGATTGGTCCTCCGATTCCAGTTCGGTGTCCCCTTACCCGTATGTCCCCAACCCTTGAAGTTCACGCACGTGTTGAATCTTCAAGTTCTGGAAGTAGCAGATCACAACAAGCCTCAAATACCATCCCGACCTACCATGAATCCTCCATCACTGCGACTACGGTCACCTCTAAATCCCGCCCCCGGTTTTCACCCCGACCCTCTGGCGCTCACATCCTGGCGCTCCACGGCCCCATGTCCCCCGGCCTTATTTCTGACCTTTGTCTTTGAAGAAACCATACTACACGGTTCGGAATGCTCAAGTAATTTGAAACAGATACGTGATAGTAAGCTTGCTTAGAATCCTAGCATAGTGTTGCCTTTTCATTGGAGTGGTCGAAGACCACATACCTCGCACCAATTTTGGCTACTTAAAACTTGGTCCGTCGAAGTAATTTGTCGTACACCTTGTCACTTTTTTTGTTGGAACTGCCCTTTCCTATCCTCACAGAGAAATATACTTCATTGTTCAAGAAGCGGAGATTTTCGTTGACCTTGCCGACCACAGAGTCGTCTTGAAGGTAGATGGGCGGCAGTACTTTGTCTATCATGTGTGAGTAGCACAGCATCTCCTCTTCCATTGCGTGAAATAAAATGCCCATCTATGCATGTACACCATCTTAAACCCAGTAGGAATGAGCGAAATTAACTGCCAGAGAGATTTATCTGACTATGTCAGAAAAGAAATGAATCCGTCACCACTACGAGCATACAGATTGTGTCTGCACCTCAAGCTGGAAACTAGATGCGGTGAGCCCGCATCAAAATCTTTCATTTTTGTCGTCCCCGAGGCGGTTCGAGGGCGAGTAAACACCTGTGCAGGGCCGCAGAAGATCGCCGGGAACGGCAAAGAGGGGTACACTGCAAAAGTAATCGTGCCTTTTCGGCGGGGGGATGTCATTAGTTTTCTTCGCATCGAGCAGCGCATCTTTGAGACGATTCTGCTGTTCGTAGACAAAGGCACGGGGAGTCGGATAGTATATAGAATGTGTCATCTGCGGTGCGGATAGCCTGCGGAAGTGGGAAAGAGAAGTTGTGCTCTCAATCGAGTAAACCGAAGAGGAACGTTCGACACCTCGTCGGTGGAGTTGAGATCGTTGAGAGCTCCACGAAGGTCGTGAGGTCGGAACTTCTCTATTTATTTTGCATGTGATTCTTTTCAACCGGGAGTATCGGTATCAGGGCTTTTGAGACCCACACCGGTGATAATACTGTGATAATACGACACGTCAACACACGCGTAGGTGGAAGGTGACGCGGCGACCCCAAAGTTGGTCCCGTGATCGTGATGATCGGTTACCAGAGTGTCTCTATGGCTATCCGTTGGTCTATAACAGACGGCCTTCCATACTGTACTGTATCTTTTCGAATTGTCAATTATGGTTCAAGCGTACACTACTGTATTGACACCAATCCTCACATTTCTCCCTGTCCGTCGTTGACTCTTCATTTGAAATCCGCGCCCGTTTTCACTGCCAATCCCACATCGTTTTCCTGCAACGATCCTGCTGTACGGCCCACTAGGCAAGAGAAAGACGCTCCTCGCCCAGACGGTCGCGACATCGTACCCGCTGGCCTTCTTTTCCGTCGAGGGCCCTGATCTGCTGAATGTGTACATCGGAAAGTCAGAGGCGGGTAAAGGTCCGGCGCGCGTTTTAGCGGCCATGCGCCACCCACCCCTGCATCATGTTCTTCGACATGCAGGACTCTGTCGCGCCCAAGCGTGGCACCCAGGGGGGCCCAAGCGGCATCACGAACTGAATCGTTTCTCAGCTCCTTGCCGAACTTGGTGTCTCTTCTTGCCCCTCTCCTCGCCCGACGGCGGTATGTTCTCCACACATGTTTCCCTCGATCCTAACACCCACTGACTTGTTGGTCACCTGAAACGATCGCCCATAAGGTCCACATCTCGTCACCCCATCCATCTTCATTCCCGACTAATTCTCAAGGACGAATGTTCATCGCCCTCCTCTCCGTTCAAACCCGGCACACTCTCATTTACTAATCGCCTGCTGCCGCTCCGAACGTATTGCCCAGTGGCCACGGCAGGGGAAATCCTCGTGGAAGCTACCCGCTGTCAATCGCGGGCTCTTACGCGGCCACTGGTGCACAGAAATTCGTACCAGCCAGGATCGAAGTGGGAATAGGCGCCCTGCCGTCGCCTAGAAGCGCATCATTCCGGGCGCGCTCAAGGGGCCGGACAGAAACACGCCCAAGATCGCCCGCCAGGGTACTCTTCTACCCATTGCTTGAGGGAATCAGGAGGCTCGACGGGACGCTGTCTGTGCCCTGTGCACGTCGCAGGACTCACTTTTGATCGGCTCGGATGGATGCACAAAGGCGAAAACGCGGGCCCTTGGGATAAAGACAATTTCCCGCACCGAAATCTACAGCAACTTTTCTTGGTTCTCCATGTTGCGCGTGGCGCCAAACCCGGGCGACGTATGTACAATGTCACAGACAGTAGGGCGACTCGTCGGTTTAATCTGTATCACATGATGGGGATGCTCTGAAGGAATTTTATTATTATAATGCCGAACCAGGGAAGTGGTTCCGCATGAGAGTATCATAGAACGGTTCACAGAGTCCGAGATATTGTGCAACGAAAAAGACGATGAAGTACCGGTATGAACTGGAATTCTGGGTAGGAGTAATATTAGGTCATTGGAGACCATTAGGATGATTGGTTGGTTGCGGCGGTGGTCGCTCCGAGTGAATAACCGCGGGGTGACCAGAAAGTTGGTGGGACGAAACAAAAGGTCCTGCACATACTACCCAAGATGGTTAAAAAATTTCCAAGAAATGCCTGTTCAGGGCCGGTAACACTTTTATGGGCTCTTTGAGGGCTGTGGTGGCAAAGGGCACCAGTTGTTCGGATACACACAGATCCCGGACAGCAATGAACAGTACAAAAAGTTGGAGCCATTGTAAGGAGCTCATGTGGCCTATCCAACTCAACGACGCCCGACGAAGCTCACATACGCTGAGCTGTTCCACGAAAAGAAGGACACGCAAGTTCTGGTTGGTGCCGATCCCATTCTTCGCATAACATTGTCCGCACGATTCGAGGGTAATATTATAATCTTATGAACGTCAAATATAACCCAAGCAAGGCTGGGCGGCCTGAGCCCTTCTCCACGAACAGCGAGACTGCGCAGTCGAGGAAGGTCAAAGATGAAAGTATCAACACCAAAACAAGATAGCACGCACTGTCTCTCCACCGCAACGAGTTGGCCAGTGCCTGTGCGGTGGTTTCAACCCTGTTCCAATCGGGGTAGCGAGCGCGAGGACGAGGTGAACGAAGGGGGTCGCGGTAGAGCAGTAAAATGAAATTGGAGCGCGACAGCCCCTCAATGGCATCACATGGG